>CETR01088977.1_pt1 | contig 93319 bp, 70 predicted proteins | sample 531281 | NCBI WGS metagenome assembly CETR01 (sample SAMEA2622568, study PRJEB7988) | marine metagenome | biome: marine biome (ENVO:00000447); feature: mesopelagic zone (ENVO:00000213); material: "saline water (ENVO:00002010), including plankton (ENVO:xxxxxxxx)" | depth 696 m
TTAATTTTATATCTTTATCACTTTACTAACTAAATTTTTAAGATCAAAGCAATGAAAAGAGTATTTTCTATTCTAGTAATCACAGCTGTAATGGCGTTAAGCAACCTAACGGCTCAAGCAAATACTGCAACTCTAATGACTGCTAACGCTGCGGTTATTACAGCAGTTCAAGAAGACGCAACCGATGAAGCAGTTGCTGACGATGAAACAGAATCAGTTTCTTTTACACAGGAACTAAAGAAACGTTTTATTGAAGGTGGCCCTGGCTTTATGGGAATCGTGCTTTTATGTTTGATTTTAGGTCTTGCTATCGCAATTGAGCGTATTATTTACTTAAATCTTGCAACAACCAACACTACAAAACTTGCCCAGGATGTTGAAGACGCTTTAAACAGCGGAGGCATCGAGGCAGCTAAAGAAGTATGTCGTAATACACGCGGCCCAGTTGCTTCAATCTACTATCAGGGTCTTGACCGAGTAGATGAAGGTGTAGAAGCTGCAGAAAAAGCAGTTGTAGCCTACGGTGGAGTACAGATGGGACTTCTTGAGAAAAACGTTTCATGGGTATCTTTATTTATAGCACTTGCACCGATGCTTGGTTTCATGGGTACGGTAATTGGTATGATTCAGGCATTTGATAAGATTGAAGCTGCAGGTGATATGCAACCTTCACTTGTTGCGGGTGGTATTAAAGTGGCACTTTTGACTACCGTATTTGGTCTTATCGTGGCGATTATTCTTCAGATTTTCTACAACTATATCATTGCTAAAATTGATAGCATCGTAAATGATATGGAAGATGCTTCTATCACTTTGATAGATATGCTTGTACGTTACAAGAAGTAATAATTCCCACTTTAAATACACAGACTCATTATGTTACATAAAATATTAAAAATTGTCGCGTTAATTCTGTCGGTTCTTGGAGCTATCTGGCTGGTAAGAATCCTATTGGCAGGTGATACAGCGATTACAGATTCAGCAGATTTACAGAGCAGTCTGGTAACTCCATTTATCTATATTGCTTACCTAACCATAGCTATAGCTATTGTGTTTGTTCTCGTATTTGTACTTAAAAATCTATTCAGCAGCGGCTCATCTCTAAAAAGTACACTCATAGGACTTGGTGCATTTCTTGCAGTAGTTGTTATATCCTATGTTTTAGCTTCTGGAGAAGAAGTAGCGATGCGTGATGGTGAAGTTTTATCGGCCAGCGCGTCCCGATGGGTAGAAGCAGGTATTTATATGTTCTACATCCTTGCTTTAATAGCTATTGGTGCAATGGTATTTTCAGGAGTTAAGAAATTAGCTAAATAAAAGAAATTATGGCAAAAAGAGCAGCACCAGAAGTAAATGCAGGATCGATGGCAGACATTGCGTTCTTACTGCTTATTTTCTTCCTGGTAACCACAACAATTGAAACGGATAGCGGTATTAGCCGTAAGTTACCTCCGGAACTTGATGAAAATCAACCACCTCCACCGGTAATTAAAGAGCGTAACCTATTTACCGTAATCGTAAACAGTAATGATGAATTACTTGTTGAAGACGAAGTAATGCAGCTCAAAGATTTGAGAGCTGCAGCAGTAGCATTCCTGGATAATGGAGCAGAAGATTGCTCATACTGCCAGGGTGCTAAAGCAGAAAACTCGTCTACAAATCCTACTAAAGCAATTATATCATTGGTAAACAACCGGGGTACTTCGTATAAACGTTATATCGCTGTACAAAACGAACTGGTTGCCGCTTATAATGAGCTTAGGGATCGTGAAGCACAAAGCAGATTTGGAGAGTCGTTTGTTTCAATGGAACAACGATATAATGACCCACGTACTTCAGACCGTGACAAAGAGCGTCTAAAGCCTCGTATTGAAGAGATACGTGAATTGTATCCAGAGAAACTTTCTGAAGCAGAGCCTCAAAAAGGCTAAAACATTTAAAACTATTATTTATGTCTAAGTTTAATAAGAAAAAAAGTGGTGATCTACCGGCTATTTCTACAGCTTCGCTGCCTGATATAGTTTTCATGTTACTTTTCTTTTTCATGGTTGCAACAGTAATGCGTCAAAATACCTTAATGGTAAAAAACAATTTACCTACCGCAGACCAGGTTGAGAAACTTGACAAGAAAGATCTTATCATGTATATCTATGCTGGAGAACCTGTAGATCGCTATCAGGGAACCTATGGTACCTCTGCAAAGATTCAGCTTAATGATAAGTTTGCCGATGTTTCAGAAATACAGGATTTCATCTATCAGGAACGCGCAAGCAAACGTGAAGAAGTAGTTCCCTTTCTTACCACCGCTTTAAAAGTGGACGGTGAAAGCAAGATGGGTCTTATTTCAGACATTAAGCAAGAGTTGCGCTCTGCAAATGCGCTTAAAATTAACTATGTTACCAAAAAGGGTGACGCAGTTGAAAACAATTAATACTCAATTAGATTTATTGCATATCTCTTAAAATTAATTTGGGAAAACGCTCTGTACTATTCAGAGCGTTTTTTTGTTATTTTAATGCCAGCCAGCTGTCTTACACATACTAGGTCATGAAGATAAAATTTCTCTTTTTACACCTTACCTTCTTTTTATCTGGTCTATTGGCCGCTCAGGATACTCAGGAACCAACCGTGACTGATTCGGTGATTGTGGACAGCAAATACCGGGAAGATCAGTTTTACCTCGGCGTTACCTTCAATCTCCTTACCAATAAGCCCACTACTATGGAGCAGAATGGTTTTAGCGGAGGGCTTCATTTTGGTTTTATGCGTGATATGCCACTTAACGCTCGCAGAAACTGGGCCTTGGGTCTGGGTGCAGGCCTCTCGATGAATACTTATAATCAAAATCTCTTTGTAGGCGAAACGGAATCTGAAGAAACGATTTTTAGAATCATTGATTCTCAAATTAACTACGACAAGAACTGGTTCAGCACGTATCTGGTTGAAGCCCCCCTGCAACTACGTTGGCGCACCTCTACGGCTTCAACTTATAAATTCTGGAGGATTTATACCGGTTTACAATTAGGCTACGTCTACGCCTATAAATTCAATTTTGAACAGCCGGACAATCAGGTTATACAGACCGATGTTCCCGAATTTGAACGGTATCGTCTTGGGCTTACCTTTTCCTTTGGGTACGACACCTTCAACTTCTTCTTTTATTATAACATCAATCCGTTTTTTAAAGGTGCTGTCACAAATGAAGGCAATCCTGTTGAATTAAATAGTTTGAAGCTAGGACTTATGTTTTACATCTTGTAGAATACAAATAGCAGAATCTGCGGAAGTCCTCCCACAATAATACCGGCAAGCAATTCTATTATTGTATGTGCTTTGGCCTGTAATCGAGAAGCAGCTGTAAAACCAATACCTACAATTAAGGCCGCAATCAGAATTAAATAGTTTGACTGATACAGCATACTTAATCCTGCCACAAAAACCAGAACGCCACTTACACCAATCATATGCAGGCTTACTTTAAAGCGAAATAAAGAACACAGAAAAGCAGCTGCTGCTGATAACAAAATCCCAAAGAAGAATATGTAAAGTTCCGGAAACTCATAACCATTAATGATCAATTTTAAGATCATCAATGTTATGGCGACCTGAATCATTAGAGGAATACGACGCTCTTTAACTAAACCCAATTCTTTATCTGATACCAGGTTTATACTTTCAAGAAGAAAATAAAAAAGTACAGGAACCACAATTGTTAATATGCTTAGCGCAAATAATTTAGCGTACATAAACGACTCCGGCACAAATTTCGGCGTAACATAAAAGTAAATCACCACCCCCAAAATAGGCATAAGCAAAGGGTGCATGAGATAGGAAAAAAATCGAAGTAGTATTTTCATTAAATCTCTTTACGCAAACGGGCCACAGGTAAATCAAGCTGCTCCCGATATTTAGCAACCGTTCGTCTTGCTATGGGGTAGCCCTTATCTTTAAGTATTTTCGCTAGCTTATCATCTGTAAGCGGTTTACGCTTGTCTTCTTCCTGAATAGTTATTTCCAGAATTTTCTTGATCTCCCGTGTAGAAACTTCTTCACCCTGATCATTAGTCATGCTTTCGCTGAAAAACTCTTTAATCAGCTTAGTGCCATAAGGTGTATCTACATATTTACTGTTTGCAACCCGAGATACAGTTGAAACATCCATATCAATCTCATCAGCAATGTCTTTAAGAATCATAGGACGTAAGTTACGTTCATCACCAGTAAGGAAATATTCCTTTTGATAATTCATAATAGAACTCATTGTAACGAAAAGCGTTTGCTGCCGCTGTTTAATTGCATCAATAAACCATTTTGCAGCATCAAGCTTTTGCTTTATAAACATCACTGCATCTTTCTGAGATTTACTTTTCTCCTTTGCAGCCTTATAGCCTTTAAGCATGTTAGTATATTCACGGGAAACGTGCATCTCAGGAGCATTACGCCCATTTAATGTAAGTTCAAGTTCCCCATCACTTATCTTAATTGTAAAATCGGGGATTACGTGTTCTACAATCTTGGTGTTTCCGGCATACGAACCTCCCGGTTTGGGATTGAGGTGTTCGATCTCTTCTATAGCATCACGTAATTCATCCTCACTTATGTCAAATTTTGACAGCAGCTTGTTATAATGCTTTTTACTGAAGTGATCAAAAGCATCTTCTAAAATGTCGATTGCCAGTGCAACTGCCGCGGTCTCATCCTTACGACGCAACTGAATCAACAAACATTCTTCAAGACTGCGAGCACCTACACCTGCGGGATCCAGATTATGAACCACCCTCAGTATTTTTGTCACCTCTTCTTCTGACGTATAAATGTTTTGAGTAAAAGCCAGGTCATCAACGAGATCAACCAGGTCGCGACGTATATAACCGCTTTCATCAATGCTTCCGATTAGAAATTCTGCAATTTCCATCTGCTCGTCATTAAGGCGATAGGTATGCAGCTGACTCATCAAATGCTGGGTAAATGAGGTACCGCCGGCATAAGGGATCTGCCGCTCTTCATCATCTGCGCTATAATTATTGGTATTGAGACGGTAGCTAGGAATCTCGTCGTCAGAGAGGTAATCGTCTACATCAATTTCGGTTTCAATTTTCTCAGAATCATAATCCTCGTCTGCGCTATTATCAAACTCTTCATAGTCATCCTGTACCTCTTCCTTTCCACTATCAAGAGCAGGGTTTTCCTCAAGTTCCTGCTTAACACGTTGCTCAAAAGCCTGAGTAGGCAATTGTATGAGCTTCATCAGCTGTATTTGCTGAGGCGAAAGCTTCTGAGATAATTTAAAATTAAGTTGTTGTTTTAACATAAGTAATAGCCGTCTTGCACTACAAAAGTAACGAAATAGACCATAGGTAGTCCTATCAAACTTTTGTTAATACCAGCCAAAATTAAAAGAACTAGGCTCATTTAAATCACAAAAATGTTGTTTTTGATTGCATAAATCACCAAACCGGTTCGGTTTTTTAACCCGAGTTTCTGAAAGACTGATTCCCGGTAGCCTTCAATAGTCTTCGGACTTAAAAACATTTTTGCAGCAATTTCCTTATAAGTCATTTCGGTACAGGCATGTTTGATAAATTCAATTTCACGCTCTTTTAGCGTCACATCATCTTCGTGTGCAGCCTCACTGCGCTTAACCAGTCTTTCAACTGTATTGGTATAGTAAAATCCCTGTGTAAGCACTTCGTTTAAGGCTTGTTCTAAAATAGACTTGCGTGTATCTTTAAGCAAATAACCTTTGGCACCCGCACGTATCATTTGGAGGACAACCTGCTCCTCTTCTTCTACCGAAAGCGCCAGGACTTTAATGTCTGGATAATGTTTGGTAATATAGGTAGTGGTTTCGACACCTCCCATCACAGGCATTTTTACATCCATCAATACGATATCTGGCTGTTTAGACGCATTCGATTTGAGATAATCCAGTAATTCTTTACCATTAATGCCTACATAGATCACCTCAAAATTCTCAAACTGACGCACCAAACCGGCTATCGCTTCAGATAAAAGGGTGTGATCGTCTACAAGAGCTACTTTATACATAATTATTAATCTATGGGATATGTTAATACAAGTTGGGTGCCCGCCCCGGGAATTGAACTGATCTTAGTCCTGGCATTTATTAATTCTGCGCGTTTGTCTATGTTGCTCAAGCCGATTCCCTTATCCGGTAATTTTTCAAAATCAAAACCAACACCATTGTCCAATGCCGTAATTTCTAATTCATGGGCTTTAAAATGCACTGTGACCTGCAAATTAGCAGCTTTAGAATGCTTCATGGTATTGGTCATAAACTCCTGCAAGATTCTAAATAATACAATCTCCACCTTATCATCTATAACTACGGGATCTCCAAGCAACTCATAGTCTGCAGATAAAAATTTAAGACGGTTAAAGCGTGCTACCTCCTGCTCAAGAGAGTGAATTAGAGATTGCTTGCTTATTGACTCCGGATTTATTGATTTTGACAGCGCACGCAACTCATTTAAGCCGGTCCCAATAGTTTCAGCAACTTCGAGCATTTCTTCCCCACCTTCTATATTTTGAGCCTTTATTTTGGCTAAAGTGAGCAATTGCCCAATATTATCGTGTAATTCCCAACTGATGTTGCGCAGGGTTTCTTCACGGATTTCAATTTGCGTCTCTGCAATTGCCTTTTCAAAACGTTTTTCAGCCTCAATTTGCTCCCGAAGCAACGCATTTTTACGCTTCATAAAAACGGAAAACAATACAAAGACGATAACCGCCAGTAAAAACAAGACCAGCAGCACTACCAAAATCACTAAAAGTTGTGTTCCCTGATCCATTTAATAAATTAATTCCGGGCCTTTTGAACGGTAAAAGCCATACATAAAAACCAAATACATAAAGCACGAGGCAATATGACTCACTTGCTTTATGGTATTGAAAAACGTATTACGCACATCGGTAGCATCGGTTAGTTGACTCCAACCTACAAAAATTGTAATCAATACAGGTAATTGTACGACCGACTCTAAAAGCAAACCCAAACTGAGATAGGTGAAAAAATCAGTTTGAATTCCGGAAACTGAGCGTTGATTGATACTTTCAACAAAATAAAGAAGAATAATACCCATAAGGAAAAAACCTCCCACAATACCCGGAATCAAAGCAAAATGAATCCAAATAGTATTGGTAAAAAACCAATAAGCATAAATCACCAGCCAGACAATCAATAAACCAAGAGTAGCTCTTTTAAATTTCTGATTGCTAAGTTGACCATAAAATAAACTGAATAGCAATACAAAATAAATTAGGTATCGAAAATTAAAGAAGATTATATTGGAATATTTCACCCATTCAAAGACATAAAAAACAGCCGCCACGATTTCATTGAGAAAATTATATCCCAAAAAAAGGATGAACCATTTTAAATAGGAATTTTTAAATTTTTTCCAATAGATTAAGCCCACCACGAATGACATGAATTCAAAAAAATTCATAACCATAACCATAGGGTTGGCTAACATAACAGCTAGCTTCTTTTCAGATAAATACTGAGCGATTTCCAGAATCAAATTGATAATTATGATTAAAGTTTTAATTTTGATTTAAGCTGAAAATTCATATCCAGTAAAATCTTTCAGTTTTGCCATTTAGTCCCTTTATATCAGCTCCAGACACTCAGATCTTCCAGGTCTCATAACTCTAAAATATCAGGCCGTTTTGAACGGTAAAAGCCATAGGCAAAAATTAAATACATCAAAGCACCAGATATAGTTCCCACATTTCTCAAAATCTTATAAAATTCCATTCGCGGACCTGTATCATTTCCAATTCTTGCCCAACCGAAAAAAGTGGTGACAGAAGTAGGTATACTTATTACCAAATAGAGAAGAAGTCCCAATCCAATAAAAATTAAAATATTACTACCTATTTCCGAAAGGCTCAATGAGTTTATTATTTCGACAAGTACAAATAACACAGCTATCAATAAAAAAAAATTCCCCAAAATAAGCGAAAACAAGGCGTACTTATCTAAAAAGTTTGTAGTAGTCAACAGATAAATATATCCTATAAGCCAAATACCATAAAACACTAAAACAGATCTTCTAAAACGTGTTTTTTGTAAAAAATCATAGAACACAAATAAATGAACTGTAAAATAAATGAACTGACGGATGTTATAAAATATGGAATTATTATCTCCCAGACCGCATACATAATAGAACAATGCAGCTATCTCATTAAAGAAATTATAGCCTAAAAAAAGAATAAACCATTTTATCGAGGTTTCCTTAAACTTTTTCCAGAAAATTAACCCTACTATAAAACTCAGCAGCTCAGCTAAATCGGCAATCATTAGCCACGGATTCGTAGTAAATAAAAGAAGACGATCGTGCCAATCTGATTTCAAAAAATTAGTATTCAACAATTCTATTTATATCCAAATTCTACTGAAAATCATTTGGATCTGAATATGGAGGAGGTATTACCCCAAAATCATTTCCTGATTGTGAACCAATCTCTTCACCTTCTTCCAAGCCCACTTCTCCTTCTTTAGGATTGAGAATTTTACCCACCATTTCTGCACGTTTTTTACCGTCTGTACCTTTAACAATTGCATAACTTACAGTGTCTTTAGTTCCATCTGCCAGGGTAAACTCTGCTGCCGGATTTAAGAATATTGTAGCTCGTCCTTTTTTATTTTTTTGTTTGAACGTATTCTTATACTTACCGAAATAAACCCTTAGTTCAACAATATCTATTCCAGCAGTATCTGCTTGTTGTTCTATATATGCTAAATATTCTTTAAGATCTTTATAAGAGATCTTTACTGCTCTGGTCGCTTTCTTATAGCTGGCATCTTCCTTGGGGATGGTATCGCCTTCTTCTGTGATATTCTCAGCCATTTCAATTAAAGAAACGCGGCTATTCCCATAATTTTTGTAAAGGGAATCTGCTGCTGCGAGCGGAATAATATTACCGGGAACTCCGGTTACCGGTGTTTCGGCTTCTTCACAATCGCAAGGTTTGTTGCAGGAAGCAACTAATAATGCAGCACAAAGAGCCGCTGTAAAAAATGTAATTTTTTTCATAAGGGTTAGTTTTAATGAATGCCTGAAATTAAGCATTATTTAACATACCCGTCTATTTCCCCTAAAAAAAGGGGGTTTATCCCCGGAATTTTTTAGACAGGAATCAAAAAAAACCCGATTGTTATAATCGGGTTTAATTTTTTTACTAAAAATCGCCTCTAAAATTCAGCGTTTTGCGGAAAACGAGGATACGGTATCACATCTCTAATGTTGGTCATACCTGTTGCAAAAAGCACCAGGCGCTCAAAGCCCAGGCCAAAACCACTGTGTACACAGGTTCCAAAACGACGCGTATCGAGATACCACCACAATTCTTCTTCGGGTATATCCAACGCTGCCATTTTCTCCTGAAGCACCTCAAGGCGTTCTTCCCGCTGCGAACCGCCTACGATCTCACCTATTCCCGGAAAGAGGATGTCCATCGCGCGCACGGTTTTCCCATCTTCATTAAGACGCATATAAAAAGCTTTGATATTTGCAGGGTAATCAAAAAGAATTACCGGACACTTAAAGTGCTTTTCTACCAGAAAACGCTCGTGCTCACTTTGCAAATCGGCACCCCACTCTTCAATGATATAATTGAATTTCTTCTTTTTATTAGGTTTTGAATTTTTCAGAATATCAATCGCCTCGGTATAGCTTACACGCTTAAAGTTGTTTTCTAAAACAAAATTCAGCTTTTCACGTAGTGCCATCGGCGCGCGTTCGGCTTCCGGCTTACTTTTATCTTCCTGAATAAGGCGGTTTTCTAAAAACTCAAGATCATCCTGCCCGTTATCCATCACATACTGAATCACGTATTTGATGAAGTCTTCGGCCAGATCCATATTCGCATCCAGATCATTAAAAGCAACTTCCGGCTCAATCATCCAAAACTCAGCAAGGTGACGACTGGTATTTGAATTTTCGGCTCTAAATGTAGGACCAAATGTATATACCTGACCAAGACCTAATGCGTATGTTTCAGCCTCAAGCTGACCCGATACGGTCAAGTTAGTTTCCTTTCCGAAGAAATCTTTTTTATAATCGATGTTTCCATCCTTATCCTTAGCCGGATTCTTTAAATCCTGTGCAGTGACTTTAAACATTTCGCCCGCACCTTCGGCATCACTCCCGGTAATGATTGGCGTATTCACATAGTAAAAACCTTCTTTCTGAAAATACTGATGCACAGCAAAACTCAATTGCGAACGCAAACGCATCACTGCACCAAAGGTATTGGTACGTACACGCAGGTGGGCTTGTTCCCGTAATTTTTCGAGTGTATGGCGTTTAGGTTGTAAAATCGTACGCTTTACATCTTCAGGGTCTGCGTCACCCAAGATTTTAACTTCCGTCACTTCAACTTCTACAGCCTGACCACTACCCTGGCTGGCGACCAGACTTCCGGTCACCGCAATTGCTGCTCCGGTCGTAATGCGTTTCAGCAATTCAGGGTCTGTATTTTCAAAATCAACCACACACTGCAAGTTATGAATGGTCGATCCGTCATTAAGTGCAATAAAACGGTTTGCACGAAACGATTTAACCCAACCCTTAACCGTGAGCTCCTGCCCTTTGGGCTCGTCTTTTAAAATGTGTACGATTGTTTTTTTCATCTATGTCTGTATTAACCCAATCATTTTGGGAATTCTATGCTTTGTTTTTATAAAGTAATGACGGCAAAGATAAATTTTACGCCTGTTCTAGTCAAAAAATGCGGTTTTAATTACTCTCTCTATCAAACTCTTCCAGATCGTCTTCATCTACTTCATCTAAAATTTGAATGGCAGGCTTCTTAAAATCTTCTTTGTTAGCGATATTTCGCTCCAGCGAAAGCAATAGAGATGGTAATAAAATTAGATTGGAAAGCATCGCAAAAATAAGGGTGACCGAAACCAGGCCTCCCAATGCCACTGTACCTCCGAAGCTACTGATCATAAAGACCGAAAAGCCGAAAAACAACACGATTGAGGTATAAAACATACTCACGCCGGCTTCTTTAACCGAGGCATAGACCGAACGCTTGATCTTCCAGCCGCTGCTGCGCAACTCCTGGCGGTATTTAGCTAAAAAGTGAATGGTATCATCTACCGAAATTCCAAACGCAATACTAAACACCAAAATGGTTGATGGTTTTATGGGCACCCCAAGAAATCCCATCAATCCCGCCGTAATAAGAAGCGGCAGTAAATTTGGAATAAGGGAAACCAAAATCATCTTTAATGACCGAAACATAAAGGCCATAAACAAGGCAATAAGCAAAATAGCTAACGAAAGGCTGATCACCAGATTATTAATCAAATAATCAGTTCCCTTTTGAAAAACCAACGCCTTTCCGGTAAGGGTAACGTCAAACTTATCTTCCGGAAACAGAATGTTGATTTTGTTATACAGGTTTTCTTCGATAATTTCCATACGGTCTGTGCCTATATCCTGCATAAAAGTCGTCATACGCGCATACTGTCCGGTTGAATCGACATAACTATCGAGCAAACCGGCTTCGTTAGAGAAACTTTGGGCATAAGGAAGGATAAAATTCCGCTCGTTTGACGTAGGCAATTGATAATACTGCGGGTCGCCGTTATAAAAAGCCTGTTTCCCGTATTTGACCAGATTCACAACAGATACCGGCTTAGAAAGTTCCGGTGTTTCAGAAATTGTGGTTGCCAGCTCATCCATACGCTTAAGCGTTGGTAATTTCATGACACCTTTAGGACGTTTGGTGTCAATAAGAATTTCCAAAGGCATAATTCCATCAAATTCCTTCTCAAAAAATTTGATATCCTCATAAAAGGCTGTTTTCTTCGGCATATCTTCAATAAGACTTCCCGAAACCCGAATGTTGTAAATCCCAATCATACTGGCGATAAGCAGCACCAAAGCCACACAATAAACTGTAAGCCGTTTGTTACGTACCACGTATTCAATCCAATTCACAAAGCCTTCAATCCATGTTTTACCCAAGTGCTTTAGATGGCGCTCCTTAGGCGGAGACATATAGCTGTAAATAATGGGAATGATCAACAGACTCAACAAAAAGATTGCGATGATATTAATGGAAGCCACGATACCAAACTCCTTCAACAATGAGCTTTGGGTTAAAATGAAAGTTGCAAAGCCAGAAGCTGTTGTGATATTGGTCATGAGGGTGGCATTACCCACTTTGGTAATCACACGCTGCAAAGCCTTGATTTGATTGCCGTGATTTTTGTATTCCTGCTGGTATTTGTTGATTAAAAAAATACAGTTAGGAATCCCGATTACAATGATTAATGGTGGAATTAAAGCGGTAAGAACGGTAATCTCATAACCCAAAAGCCCCAGAAACCCAAAAGCCCACATCACACCAACTACTACAGTAATCATCGAAATGAAGGTTGCGCGATACGACCGGAAGAAGAAGAAAAATATAATTGAGGTAACCAAAAGGGCCCCACCTACAAAATAGCCGATCTCCCCGATAATCGTTTTACTGTTTAAGGTGCGTATATAAGGCATCCCACTAGTATGCACCCTAATACCCGTCTCGTCTTCAAATTTCTGAATAAGCGGAATCAGATCATCAATCACAAAATCTTTACGCGCAGCGGTATTTACAATATCCTTTTTCAGGTAAACGGCAGTACGCACCGTACCGGTTTCTTTATTGTAAATGAGTCCCTCGTAAAAAGGCAGATCTGTAAAAAGTTTTTTCTTCAGTGCAGCAGCCTGAAGCTTCGTATTGATATCGCCTTCAATAAAGGGTTGCAGATCAAAACGCTTGGGGTCTTCTTCTTTTTGAAGAATTTTTAAATCTTTTAAAGAGACCGAAAGCGCAACTGCATCAAACTGATTTATCGTGTCTGAAAGCGCGTTCCATTTATTGAGAATTTCGGGCGTAAAAAGTGTGGAATCTTTAATCCCAAAAACCACCAGATTGCCCTCTTCCCCAAACTGATCCAGAAAACGGTTGTACTCGAGATTTACTTCGTGATCATCGGGCAGCAAGTTGGCTTCTGTATAGGTAAAGCGCATATACTTCCACTGCGTTCCCAGAAATACTGTAAAACCCGCAATAAGAAAAAGAATAAATAGCCGATTGCGTAAAATAAGCCGCGCGACGCCGTTCCAAAATCCGTACCCCAAAAGCTTGGTCATCGTTCTAATTTAAGAGGGCGCAAAGGTACTCAATGTAAGCCGATTTTAGTGCAAACCAACAGGAAAAGAGGTTACGTTGCCAGTCAAAAGTGATGATTGGATTACAATTGCAGATTGAAAGTGAATTTAAATGCAATGTTGTCTGCAAATTTGGGCAGATGATAAGCCCCATATCTGTAAGTGAGACTGGTACCAAAACCAAACAGAATTTTATTGATTTCAAAACCGGTTTCGGTAAAACCTTTATTAAGCCTACCAAAGCTTACGTCCTGATGCCTTTGTATGTTTGAAATATCACCGATGGCATAACGGGTAATCAAAACCATTTCGGGCTGAAACTTTTCGCCCAAATCAAAAGGTCGCAAGCGGTGCTTAATTTGCAAAGTCGCCAACCGATCTGAAAAGAATTCTCCAAAATACATAGTTTCAAAACTGTTTACCCCGGCAACCGAAAAACGCTGCATCACGGTTTCTTTTGTCGGCGCATTGGGATAGGCGTGAAATAAATGTGTGAGAGGCACCTCGCCAAAAGCCATTTTACCTTCTACTAAAAACTCGGTGGTTGATTTATTAAGCCGTTCCACCTGGTAGAAAAACTTGGCTCCCACGCGGGTAAAGTCAAAATCACCATTAAACAAACCAGAGATTCCTTTAGAAACCTGTGCGGTTACCTTGGGATAGCCGTCGTAAATCTCGACCGTACCTTTTTCAGACCGCATAATTTTACTTGACGGACTCCAGCGCACCCCAAAAGTAGCTTCGGTGATGTCGTATTCACTATAAGACTGATCATTTACTACAAAAGTATAGTCCTGAGTCTGCAGCACATTTGTTTTAGCCAGTTGAAATTCCGAAAGGATTTTTGGTGTGATTTGATATTCCTGATTCAGGCGTAGCGTCTTGTAGTCAAAAAATTGAGTGATGTTTACCAATCGAGGCTCAAAGAGTGAATATACGCGCCGGTCTGTTAGGTAATTGAAGCTGCCCACTTCCTGCAAATCGTCATTATAGGTAAGACTCAGCCAGGCACCGTGAGATTTGTTTAGCATAATACCGCCACCAATGCCGTACTTCCAGGTGTGATCTTTAAAACCGTAGGCGGTATATCCTTCCAGACGAAAACGTTCACTAAAATCAGCATTGGTGACTCCGCCAAGTCCCAAACGTAAACCTTCATAATTATTAAATTTAACCGGATATGTCAAATCAAAATCAAAGAAATCGAGCGTATAATAACCGATACCGAAATTATTGATAACTGCGAGGCGACGCTCTATATTTTCGGTTTTGACGACATCGTTGAGATATTCAAAACTATTCAGATCTCTCTGGGAAAGTGCCTGATCACGGTATTTCTCCCAGAATGCTTCCGGTTTTGACCCGGCACCCTCAAGAACTTCTATTGCCAGATTGGGGTGTATAATCTTTTCGCTTTGCGAAAAATTAAAGCCTGAATTGTAGGAGGTAGATAGAAGATAACGCCCTTCAATAGCTTCTTTAACCGGACTGTTATCCAACGTACCTACTGAAATCTTGCCCCTAAAGAACGAGAGACGTTTTGAGGTATCTCCTTTTTCAATATATAATTTATTAGAACTGGGCATATACAAGGCTTCGTCCTCAAAATAGTGATACTCCTGTTCAATACGGGCAATCAGCTCATCCTGAATCGCAATATGCACTTTTTGAATAGCCAGTGTTTGCGCATCCAGATACAACACGCCGCTTAGCCCTGGTATGGTTTTAGGGCGCTGTGGCCAAAACTCAATCATAAAGCCAGGCCTGTTTAGAATCGTCGTATCTTTTACAAAAGCGTAGTGGTAATTTTTGAGTCCACGGGTAGATAAGGGACCGGCATACCTGTAATTGAAAATCTCGTAGTCTTCATCGTAAAAAGAGCGGGATTGCAGGGTTATCCCAAGCACTTCATAACGGGGTTCGGTAAAACCGGCCATATTGAACCCAAGAACTTCTTCTTTAAAACCGGCTGTTTCGTCAAACTTATTTTCAGAAACCTTCTCTGCAAAAAAGGCGTGCGCATTGTTCTCGCGTTGGAGAGAGTCTGTGATAATTGTTTTTTCGTAGGTGGTATAACTAAAATACGGCAGCGCATCCTGCGGATTGTTTTGCAAGCGCTTTGAAATAGCCTTTTGAATCAATGAGTCTGTATAACTCATTTGTTGCTGAGCAAAGACAATAGTCTGCCACAAGACAACAACACAACCTAGAATAAAAGCTTTATGAGTCACAGAACGTGCGGTTTTTGGGTATTCAACTATACCAAATGTCTAAAATTAGCATAAAAAAAGCGACCTCAGGGTCGCTCTTAGGAGTAGTTTAACTTCTGTTAGACAGTAAGAATTTCCTTTTCCTTGACGGCAAGTAGCTCGTCTATTTTTTTGATATAGGTGTCTGTAAGTGATTGCACGTCTACCTCAGCGTTACGCGCCATATCTTCAGCAAGACCGTCTTTTTCTAACTTTTTAATTTCGTTATTGGCATTTTTACGATCGTTACGCACCCCAATTTTAGAATCTTCGGCTTCGGCTTTGGCTTGTTTTACCAAATCTTTACGGCGTTCTTCGGTAAGTGGCGGCACATTAATAATCACACTCTCTCCATTATTCATTGGGTTAAAGCCCAGATTTGAGTTCATAATGGCTTTTTCGATTTCAGGAATCATCGCTTTTTCCCAGGGCTGAATAGAAAGCGTTCTACCATCAGGCGTGTTCACGTTTGCAACCTGAGTAAGCGGCGTCTGGCTGCCATAATAGTCAACCATCACACTTCCTACCATTGACGGACTGGCTTTACCTGCTCTAATATTGGCAAATTGCTTTCTAAGGTGAACGATGGCATTTTCCATCGCTTCTTTAGTCTCGTCTAATATAAATTGAATGTCTTCGTTCATAGCTTTAAGAATTTGAGCTTTTTAAAAAACCAGTCAAAAATAGTAAAATCATTTTGGTAATGACCGATACGTGCAAAAATGCGCGGCTTTTAATTACGGATTTAGCCTGTTAGAGGTTTACGGTGGTTCCTATGTTTTCGCCTTCAACCACTTTAAGCAGATTGCCCTGCTTATTCATATCAAAGACGATAATAGGCAGTTCATTTTCCTGGCTAAGCGTAAAAGCAGTAGTATCCATTACTTTTAGTCCTTTTTGCAGCACATCTTCAAACGTAATGAAATCAAATTTTACCGCCTTACTGTCTTTCTCCGGATCGCTGGTGTAAATACCATCTACACGGGTTCCTTTTAAGATCACATCGGCATTGATTTCTATCGCCCGCAATACTGCTGCAGAATCTGTTGTGAAATACGGATTACCGGTACCTCCACCAAAAATCACCACACGTCCTTTCTCCAGGTGACGAATGGCGCGACGGCGAATAAACGGCTCGGCAACTTCGTTGATTTTGATGGCGCTTTGTAAACGGGTTTGAATTCCGGCTTCTTCGAGTGCACTTTGCAAAGCCAGACCGTTGATCACGGTTGCGAGCATCCCCATATGATCACCCTGCACACGGTCCATCCCGCGACTGGCGCCTGCCACACCTCTAAAGATGTTTCCTCCGCCAATCACAATAGCTACTTCCACCCCTTTATCTAAAACACTTTTGATCTCATCTGCATATTCTGCTAAACGATCGGGATCAATACCGTACTGGCGTTTTCCCATTAATGCTTCACCTGATAATTTGAGTAGAATGCGTTTGTATTGCATGGCTGTAGAAAATTTTGGGCAAATATACGGTTAAATGTGGTTGTGGTAAAAGGAGAAATCACAAACAAAAAAAGGCTGCCAATTGGCAGCCTTTTTATTTCTATAGACTCGTTTAGACGAATTAAGCTAAGCTTACACGTTTAAAACCTACAACTTCTGCATCACCCTGGTCTTTTACGTACTGAGCAACATTTTTGCTGTCGTCCATAATAAATACCTGGTCTAATAATGCTTTCTCATTATCAAGAGTAGTGTTGTCTGCAACAAAACGCTCTAACTTACCAGGAACGATACGATCCCAGATTTGCTCAGGCTTACCTTCTGCTTTCAACTCTTCTTTGATATCTGCTTCTGCCTTAGCCATAACTTCTGGAGTTAACTGAGACATAGAAATATAAAGCGGTACGTTTTTTTTAGTTTTACCTAGACGACCTAGCTCTTCGTTTTCTTTTTCGATAGCAGCAATACGTGCTTCGGTTTCGTTCGCTACAAATTCAGGATCAAAATCTTTGTAAGACAAAGTCGTTGCACCCATAGAAGCAACCTGCATAGAAACCACTTTTGCAGTTTCTTCAGCGTTGTCTGTAGCTTCAGAAAGACCGGTTAAAGCACCGATTTTGTTTCCGTGCACGTAAGAACCTACGAAAGGAGCTTCAAGTACTTCAAAACCACCGATTTCTAATTTCTCACCGATAACACCGGTTTGCTCAATTAGTTTTTCAGAAACGGTCATTCCTTCGAAGTCTGCTTCAAGAAATGATTCTTTTGAATCGTGGTTGATTGCGATTTCGCCCAATTTGTTAGCTAACTCTACATAGGTGTCGTTTTTCGCAACAAAGTCGGTCTCACAATTTAAAGAGAATACTACCCCTTTATTGTTAGCATCGTTGATTTTTGCTACAACAACACCTTCGCTAGAATCGCGGTCTGCACGCTTTTCAGCAACTTTCTGACCTTTTTTACGAAGTACAGCAATTGCTTGGTCAAAATCTCCGTCTGCCTCTACTAATGCATTTTTACAATCCATCATACCGGCACCGGTAGCTTTTCTTAGTTTATTTACTTCTGCGGCTGTTATTTTTGCCATGTTTAAAAACGTTTTATGAGTTAAAACAAAAGCCGTTTAGTTTAGTGCAAAATTGCAGTATACTAAACGACTTCAGCTATTATCAAATTGTTAAATACTATTCTTCTTCGTCGCTAGCAACAGCCTTAGCTTTTGCCTTTGCAGGCTTAGCAGCTTTGTCTGCTTTTTTAGCTTTAGGCTTATCGTCTTTTTCTTTACTGGCTTTACGCTCAGAAAGACCTTCTACGATAGCGTCTGCTACGTTAGCGATGATTTTTTCAATAGATTTTGAAGCATCGTCATTAGATGGGATGGCATAATCAACCTGACGTGGGTCTGAGTTGGTATCTACCATCGCAAAGATTGGAATGTTTAATTTTTGTGCTTCTTTAATCGCAATGTGTTCACGCTTAATGTCAACTACAAATAGTGCTCCTGGAAGACGTGTCATATCTTCGATAGAACCTAAGTTCTTCTCTAATTTGTCACGCATACGGTTCATTTGTAATTGCTCTTTCTTAGACAAGCTATCAAAACGACCGTCTTGTTTCATACGATCTACCGTTTGCATTTTCTTAACCGCTTTACGTATAGTTACGAAGTTGGTTAACATACCACCTGGCCAGCGCTCTGTGATGTAAGGCATCTTTGCACGGCTTGCGTGATCTGCAACAATTTCTTTTGCTTGTTTTTTGGTAGCTACAAAAAGTATTTTTCTACCTGAAGCTGCGATTTTACTAAGTGCTTCTGAAGCCTCAGCAAGTTTTGCAGCAGTTTTGTACAGATTTATGATGTGAATACCATTGCGCTCCATGTAGATGTATGGTGCCATGTTGGGATCCCATCTTCTGGTAAGGTGACCAAAGTGTACACCTGCATCCAGTAAATCCTTTACATTTTCTGTTTTTGCCATTTTAAAATTCGTTTACGTTCCCGTTGTAGTAGCAATAGTTAAGTGGTTGGTTTTTTTTTACCGCGCCTTCCCTATTTAGATGCTAAACTCATTTCCCGACGTATCGGGACAAGGACATTTATTAAATTAATTTCTTTTTGTTTTCAAAATCCAAGCGAAATATAAAACCCACAAGGAATGAAAAACACGTTTTTTTAACGTTTTGAGAATTGGAATTTCTTACGCGCTTTCTTCTGACCGAATTTCTTACGCTCTACCATTCTCGGATCTCTGGTCAATAAACCTTCCGGCTTAAGGATAAGTCTGTTTTCTGCGTCTACTTCGCACATTGCTCTGGAAAGAGCAAGACGTACAGCTTCTGCCTGACCAGTAATACCACCACCATAAACATTCACTTTAACGTCAAAGTTTTTGTCATTCTCAGTCATAACTAATGGCTGGTGTACTTTGTACTGTAAAGTTCCTGTCGTGAAGTAGTCTTTAAGATCACGCTTGTTAATGGTAATGCTACCAGAACCAGGAGCTAAATAAACACGAGCAACGGCGGTCTTTCTACGACCAATTTTGTGAATTACTTCCATTTACTTGAGTTCGTTAATGTTGATTACTTTAGGTTTTTGCGCTTCCTGCCCGTGATCTGCACCGGCATAAACCTTTAAATTGCGATAGATCGCTGCACCTAATTTGTTTTTAGGCAACATACCTTTTACTGCATTTTCAACAAGACGCGCAGGGTCTTTGCTGTACATTTCTTTTGCAGTAAGGCTTCTTTGACCACCAGGATAACCCGTATGACGGATGTAAGATTTAGAATCCCACTTGTTTCCTGTTAAGTTGATTTTAGAGGCATTGATAACAATTACATTGTCTCCGCAATCAACGTGTGGTGTGTAGTTAGGCTTGTACTTTCCGCGCAAAAATTTTGCAACGATAGAAGACATGCGACCCAACGTTTGTCCTTCAGCATCAACAACAACCCACTCCTTATTAACGGTGTCTTTGTTGGCAGATACTGTTTTGTAACTTAATGTGTCCACACTGTTTTATTTAATTATTAAACATTCCATTTCCCGCTCCCGCGCTCACGCGTGAAAACAGGGCTGCAAATGTACAATTATATATTGATTTGACAAATGGGGTTTTGACTTAATTTTTAAGCCTTAATTCATTTGATAGTCAAGACTCTACGGAAGCCTCTTTAAAGCAGAATAAAAACTGTGCTTATGATAGCGCTATTTTAAAGTCTATTGCGCGTTTTGTTTCATCATTTCCAGAAATCCCTGAAAGTCTGTTACGATAATTATTGCAACAATAATAGCCGAGACAAGGAAATAAACAACTAACAATATTGCCAGAAATAATAACGTTTTCAATACGAGTCTTTTTAAACTCAATTCATAAAGACGTTTAAAGACATACGCGTTGTAAAGTATATAAATAGGAATGGCAAACATTCCAAATAGCACATAATTCAACCCGGTTACCAGAAAAAGTATTCCTGCCAGGGCTCCCAACATGGATACATGGGAATACGTATATAACTGAATAATAAAATGCTCGGTATAATTATGCTTTTTCAAACTTAAAAATGTCAGCCATCCCATTAACGCCAGTATGGGTATCGTAGCAAACATGACAATTGGCTGATATTCCATCACGGAGTCCTGAATCATTTGAGAAAGGGCATTGCCCTTACCATCTAAAGTACTTACTTCTTTGATGACATTAGGGTAAAAACGCCTCATCACAAATACCTGAAACCCCGAAACGGTAATCGCAATTGTAAAATAACTGAAGGCATTGAGGTATCTCTTCCGCAGTCCTGCAAGAAAACCACCTATCACCGCTTCAGGCTTCATAAATAAATCTCTAAAGGTTCGCAGAAATGTATTGTCTATATTAAAGACACGCTCGCCGGCCTCGTGCAAAACCCGCTTTGGCGTAAAACGTTCTTCAATTTTCTTAGCGCCGCAAGCTCTGCAAAAATGATCGGTATCGTCAAACTGCATGCCGCAATTGAGGCAGGTGTCAACGGGTTTAAAGGTTACTTGTTCTACAGGCAGCATTTCCAACAGATTAAAAGCTGAAATTTATTAAAATTTTGTTAATAAGCAACACGCTTTCGTCTTTCTGCTGTGCATAAAAATCAGTTCATCAACTTTTCAAAAATAATCCTAAGAAGTCGATTTCAATTGTTTTGAATTATGTGGAAATAGTATCTTGCCCTCCATTAAAATTTACAGATTCGATATTTTTCAAGCCAAACTGTAACACTTTTTAAGAATAGCCGGTCTATATACCACCACATTTAATAAAAATGCAATTTTTAATCTCACGTATTTCAGCAATAATGCTTTTGCTAATAAGTATCACAGGTTATACTCAGCAAAATCATTCTGTAAATACCTCAAAAGTCTATACAACCCGTGCGATTGATACTCAGGAAGCTCCTGTAATTGACGGTCTTTTAAAAGATCCTGCGTGGGACCTGGTACCATTCACCAGTGATTTTAAACAATTGCAACCCGATATTGGAGAAGAACCCACAGAGCAAACGCAGTTCAAAATAGTATATGATGACAAATACATCTACGTGGCGTTCCGTTGTTTTGACAGCGACCCGGACGGTATCGTTAAACGCCTCTCGCGACGTGACGGCTTTGAAGGGGATTGGGTTGAAATCGCTTTTGACAGTTATAATGATGATCGCACGGCGTTTTCGTTTACCATTACAGCCGCAGGAGTAAAAGGAGATGAGTTTATTTCAAACAACGGGGATTTTTCAGAACGCAACAGCTTTGACGACAGCTGGAATCCCATTTGGTATACCAAAACAAACAGCGATGACCTGGGCTGGACGGCAGAATTAAAGATTCCGCTAAGTCAGCTGCGCTTTGGCAAAGCCGAAGAACAAATTTGGGGCTTACAGGCCAAGCGTTTCTATTTTAGAAATACCGAACGCTCGATGTGGCAGGAACTGGAACCCAATTTTCCCGGTTACGTAAGTGGTTTTGGCGAACTGAGAGGACTTAAAAATCTGAAACCTCAAAAACAACTCGAAATTCAACCTTACGTGGTGACTCAGTTGGATACTTATGAAGCGCAAGCCGGCAATCCCTTCAGAGACGGAAACGACACCAAATTAAATGGCGGACTTGACGCCAAAATAGGCATCACAAACGACCTTACACTAGACCTCACCATCAACCCTGATTTTGGCCAGGTTGATGCAGACCCCGCAGCAATCGCTCTTGATGGATTTCAGATCTTTTTTCAGGAACGCAGACCCTTTTTCGTAGAAAACAAAAACATTTTCACCTACGAAATAGGTAACGGCAACGATAATGTTTTTTATTCCCGCCGTATTGGCCGTAGTCCACAGGGTAATGGCTTTGGTCCTGCGACCGCTTATGTAGATCAACCTCAGAACACCACTATTTTAGGAGCTGCAAAATTTAGCGGTAAAACCAAAAACGGCTGGTCTATAGGCCTGTTGCAAAGTATTACTGCCAAAGAATTTGCGACACGTATTGATACCAGCGGAACCCGAAGCGAAAAACTTGTAGAACCTTTTACCAATTATTCGGTTGCGCGGGTACAGAAAGACTTCAACAACCGCAATTCTTATGTAGGCGGAATTTTTACCAGCACCAACCGCAAACTGGAACCTCAACTCGATTTTCTACACGAAAATGCATTTACTGCGGGGCTGGATTTTAAACACAACTGGAAAGACCGCACCTATTTTGCTCAGGGAACTTTTACAGCCAGCCACGTAACCGGAAGCCGGGAAGCCATTACCAACACTCAGGCAAGTATCACCCACCTATTTAACCGCGTTGACGCTACGCACGTGCGTGTAGACACTACGCGAACTTCACTTACCGGGACAGGAGGAAACTTTAGCATAGGTAAGGCCGGTAACGGCAATTGGAGCTACAATGGCGGCATAGTATGGCGTTCTCCGGAACTTGAACTCAACGACGTGGGCTTTTTAAGACAGGCTGACGAAATCGTTCAGACTTTGAATATAAAACGCGTATTTCAGAACTCTACAGACTGGTATCGCCAAATGTCCTATAGTTTTCAGCAGCGATCTACCTATGACTTTGAAGGCAATTACAACCGCATGCAATATGAAGTAGGTGGAGATATCAATTGGGCTAACAACTGGTTTACCGAATTTGGCGCAAGCCACAAACCGCGTATTTACATCAATACCACATTACGTGGCGGCCCCCGCTGGAAGTTTAACGAAGAAAACTTCTGGTACGCCTTTGCAGGAACCGATCGCCGAAAAAAGCTCAGCCTGATAGCCGGATACGTAATGAGCAGGGCTACGCAGCAAAACTTCAGCCTTGATCGCTATGAGCTGCGTTTAAATTATCAGCCTTTTAACGCTCTAAGCCTCTCACTAAGTACTGAATATGAAGAGAACCCTAATAAAACCCAGTACGTTACTCAAAAAAACTTTGGCGAAACCAGACGCTATATCACTGCGACGATTGATCAGCGCACCTTAAGCGCGACTTTACGGGCAAACTTCAACATCACGCCAAATATGACCATTCAATATTATGGCCAACCCTTTGTATCCCGTGGAATCTACTCGCAGTTCAATTATGTTGCAGATGCTACAGCCGAAGATTTAAACAACCGGGTAACGCTATACGATACTGATCAGATTACGCAAAGCGGAAACACCTACGAAGTAGACGAAAACCGGGACGGAAGCATTGATTATCGTTTTCAGGATCCAGATTTTTCATTTGTGCAATTGCGCACCAATCTTGTATTCCGGTGGGAATACATACCGGGCTCAGAACTCTTCTTCGTCTGGTCTCAGGGATTAAACGGTGCCAACGACCCTACTCAGGGACTTTTTGATGCCTGGAACAATCAAATTTTAGACCGAAGACCCAGCAATACCTTTTTGATTAAAGCTACGTATCGGTTTGTGCTTTAAATTTTCAATAGAACTTCACTTGGCTAAAGTTCACTAATACCTAGTTGACATACTATCAATACATTACAGGATTTAACATCCTCAAATTAGGATACGACTTAAAAGAGAGATTTAGTTGAAACATAAAACTAAATCTCTCTTTTTTCATAAGAATTGCTAAAAAACGCGTTTTGAACATTACTTTGTATTCAAAACACCATTAAATAATAACTTTTTACTTGAAAGAATATTGTTAAAATATTATCTAATAGTTAGGTAATGGCAATAATATTTAACTTTTAATCAAAAAAAAAAAAGCACTAACGCCTAAAAACCAGTTTTTAGATAATTATCACTTACCAGCTTTGTTATTTCAATATTCAATTGTGATTTAATATAAATTGGCAGGATTAATCAATAAAACTGTTAAATGGTAAAAAATTTATTTTTTATGCTTTTGTTCAGCTTTAGTATTGCAGCTATCGCTCAGCAAAAAACCGTTACCGGTACTGTAGAAACGGCAGCCGGTATGCCTCTACCAGGAGTAAGTGTTGTAGTGAAAAACAGCACAACGGGCACACAAACCGACTTTGATGGTAATTATTCCATTTCTGTAGAATCTGGCCAAACACTTGTTTTTACTTACGTAGGTTTCAAAAAAAATGAACTAATTGTAGGGAATCAAAGTGTGATTAATGTTACACTTCAAGAAGATACCGAATCTCTTGATGAAGTAGTTGTAGTTGGTTATGGAGTCCAAAGAAAAAGAGACTTAACTGCTTCTATTTCGCAAGTAAAAGGTGAAGAGATTGCCAACCTGGTAACATCAAGTTTTGATCAACAATTAGCTGGTCGGGCAGCAGGTGTTCAGGTAACTACCCAGTCTGGTATTATTGGAGAGACTCCTCGTTTTAGAATTCGAGGTATTGCCTCAATCACATCCGGAACCTACCCATTGTTTGTAGTGGATGGAGTACCTATTTACACCGGAGATCTCGGTGGTTATGCTTCTAATAATGCGCTCGGTGACATTAACCCTGCTGATATAGAATCTATTGAAATTCTTAAAGATGGTTCTGCGACAGCAATTTATGGTTCACGGGCAGCAAACGGTGTTGTTCTTATAACCACTAAAAAAGGTAAAGAAGGTCGCATAGCTACAAATTACAGCGTGACTACAGGCTTCGCAAGACCTGTTAATAAATTTGATTTATTAGGTGCTTCTGATTTCGTAACTATTTCAAATGAAAAAAGGTCTAACCGGGGACAGTCTGACTGGGCAGCAGGTCTTGATTTCAATACAGATTGGCAGGATTTAGTACTCAACAACAACGCTTTTCAGCAAGATCACAACCTTTCTTTTTCAGGAGGTACCGAGTTTCTGAAATACTACCTATCTATAGGTTATACCGAACAGGAAAGTATCGCAAAACCCAACGAATTTAAACGCTTTACGTATAGAGCAAATTTGGAACAAAAAATTAAAGATTGGGTCTCTGTTGGAGTTAATGCAGGTCTTACACAGTCTGAATATTTTGGGTTGAATACAGGTACCAACTCACTTTCAGGGAACATATTTAATGCCACACGCCAGCACCCTAACGTATCTCCTTATGATGCTAATGATCCTACTGGTTACAACTTAGACGATACATTTCCGGACCGTATGGGTCGCGGGACAAACCTGGAAACTGTAGGGGATAACATCCCGAATATTATTTTCGTAGTAGAGAATAATAAATACTTCTCTAAAATCAATCGCTTGATTGGTAATGTTTACGCTGATATTAAACCAATTTCCTCAGTAAATTTTAGAACCCAAATAAGTTTAGACAAAGCTAACACGACTGGCTTCCTCTTCTGGAGCCCAGTTCACGGAGATGGTAATGGTTCAAACGGACGTGTACAAAGCAATAACAATGACTTAACACGATGGAACTGGCAAAATATTCTGAGTTATAACGAAACTTTTGCTGATGCCCATAATGTTTCACTCACCGCTGTTAGTGAATATCAAAAACAAATAAACCAAGGTTTCTTTGCTACAGGCACCGATTTAAGTAACGAATTCTTCGGTAAGGCTTTAGTAAGTGGTTCATATGGTGTTCAGGGATCTGGAGGTGGCTTGACCGAAAATGGTTTCATCTCCTTTGCAGGACGTCTAAACTATAATTATAAGCAGCGTTATTACCTGCAAGGAACCCTGAGAAGAGATGGATTATCCTCATTACCTACTACAACACGTTGGGGTACCTTCCCCGGAGCCTCTTTTGGCTGGACGGTTAGCAATGAAGAATTCCTAAAAAACAATGATGTAATCACTGATTTGAAATTAAGGGGCTCGTACGGTAAAGTGGGTAACGTTGACATTGGAAACTATCCCTATCTTGGTTTATATTCTCCCGCTCGCTATGCAGATAACAATGGTATCGCGTACAGCCAGTTTGGAAACAATAATCTAAGATGGGAAACCAGTATCAAATACGATGGAGGTATTGATTTAGGTTTATTTCAAAACAGATTCACACTTACCGCTGATTATTTCATCAATAAAACAGAAGATCTTATTCTTCAGGTTGAAACCCCGCAGTCATACGGTATTCCTGGCAACAGTTATAATACCAATATTGGAAATATCGAGAATAGCGGTCTAGAATTTTCAGCAACTGCAAGGTTATTAGATAAGGCATTTAGATGGGAAGTTTCTGGAAACGTTTCATTTGTAGATAATGAAGTTATTACTCTCGTTAATGGAGCAGACCGAATAGGCACTAACACCATCGTAAGAGAAGGAGAACCCATCAATTCGATTTACGGTATACGCTATTATGGTGTAAACCCACAAAACGGAAATCCTGTTTACTACAAAGCAGATGGCAGTCTTGTACAAGGTCTTCTACCAGGAGCCTCTTACGCTGTATTTGATCCAAATAATCCAGCAGATGTTTCTCAGTCTTCTTCGCTAAGTGCTGCAGACGATCGCGTGATTTTAGGACAATCGCTTCCAAAATACTTTGGAGGCTTTAATTCCAATATGAATTACAAAAACTTTGATCTGGGCTTTTTATTTAGATTTAGCGGTGGCAATAAAATCTTCAATGCTACACGAAGAGATTTATTAAACCAGAACTTTACAAATAACAGTACTGAAATATTAGGTAGATGGCAGAGTGTTGATAATCCTGGAGACGGCTGGACCCCCAGATTGTATGCGAGTACCAATACCACTACAAACCTGACAGCATTGGCTACATCGAGATTCTTAGAAGATGGTGATTTTATAAAACTTGACAATATCACACTGGGGTACACCTTCCCTGCTGAAACTATTGAGCGCCTTGGACTTTCCAGATTCAGACTTTTTCTGCAAGGCCAAAACTTATGGATTATCACAGATTATTCTGGATTGGATCCTGAAATGGAATCGGCCGGGGTTGATTTGAACGGAACTCCACGATCAAGTATTTTCTCATTCGGACTTAACGTTGGATTTTAAAAATCAGCATCATGAAAAGAAATAAAAAAATGAAAAAAATGAAACATAAATTAACAGGTTTTTGCGCGACTATATGCATGCTATTAGTTTTAGCAAGTTGTAATGACGACAATGTGCTAAACCTTGAACCTTACAATGACATCTCAGAGAATGCAGCTTTTTCAACTGCAGATCTTGTTGCGCTTTCCGTTACGGGAATGTATAATGGCGCTCAACGAGGAGATTACAATGGGCAGGGAAGAGGTTATCCCTTTGGAGCAGCTTTTGTACAGCAAGGAGATAACCGCGGTGAAGATGTAGTAAATGTGGCAACATTTTATCAGTTGACGTATACAGCTACCTACGATCCTACGACAGCAAATAATGTTTTTTACTGGAGCGATACGTACAGAATGATAAACCGCACCAATATTGTTATCGAAGGAGTCGCCAGAGCACTAGAAAATGGAATTATCACACCCGAAGTTGCACAAATTTATACTGGCGAGGCCAAATTTTTAAGAGCTGCCGGACACCTTGAGCTCTTATTCCATTTTGCCAGACCCTATAATGACACTCCAGATGCAAGTCACCTGGGTGTGCCCTATAGAGATTTTGCCATCAACAGCACTGAAACTTTAGCAGCTGCAGAAGCTCAGGGTCGTAACACAGTCGCAGAATGCTACCAACGTATCATTCAGGACCTTAATGAAGCTGAAGCAGCACTTCCTGCCAGAGCAGATCGCGCAGATGTACGTCAGGGTATTACCCGGGCAACTAAAGAAGCCGCGATTGCATTTAAAACCCGTGCTTATTTGCATATGCGCAACTGGCCATTAGTTATTCAGGAAGGGGTAAAATTAAATTCTGTGTTTAGCGTAACAGATACGCCAAATGATCCTTTTGCAAGTGGTTACGGCAATACAGAATCTATCTTTTCCATCGAAAACTCGGCAGTAAATAACCCTGGTGTAAATGCTGCACTGGCATCACAATACAACAGACGTGGACTTGTTGTAATAAGTCCTATTATATGGAGGAATCCCGCCTGGCTTGCTGATGATTTACGCCGTGGAGAAGGTACTTTAGTAACCACAAGATCAGGAGTGAAATATACTAACAAGTATAAAGACCCGGTAAATTACACTGATCCCTCACCAGTAATTCGCTATGCAGAAGTTCTTCTCAATATGGCCGAGGCCTATGCACGCACCAATGCAACTGGTAATGCTCTTACAGCATTAAACCAGGTACGCAACCGCTCGTTAGCAGACCCAGCAACACAGGCTTATGTAGCTGCAGATTTTGCAACACCTGCGGCTCTAGTAAACGCCATAATTACCGAAAGACGAATTGAATTTGTAATGGAAGGAAGACGTTGGCCAGATATCCACCGTTTACAAAAAGATGATTTAGCGCCTATTGCCGGCATTCCTCAGAAAGTAGCAAATGGAACTCCACCTGCGGCTTCTTACACCTTAGGAACAGCCTATGATGGACCTTTCGGTGTAAATGCAATTCCGTACAACGATTTCAAATTTCTGTGGCCTATACCTCAACAGGAAATCAACAACAACCCTACCCTTGCTGCTCAACAAAATCCAGGGTGGTAGTCCCCAAAGATTTTGAGATTATAAATTTGAACTAGCCAAAAAACCCGCTTTAGAAAAACTAAAGCGGGTTTTTAATTTTGATAAATAACAAAGACTTAATGAGCCTCTAACCAGTTTTCTCCTACACCCAATTCTACATCCAATGGAACATCCATTTTAAATGCATTTTCCATTTCAGATTTGATCATTTTTTTGACGTCTAGCAGTTCGGGTTTGTAGACATCAAAGACCAATTCATCATGCACCTGGAGTAACATTTTAGTTTTTAATTTTTCAGCCTTCAGTTTTTTGTGAATGTTGATCATAGCGATCTTGATGATGTCTGCAGCGCTTCCCTGTATGGGCGCATTTACGGCGTTTCGCTCTGCGGCACCCCGCACCACAGCATTGCCACTATTGATGTCTTTTAAATACCGGCGGCGGTCTAACACCGTGGTCACATACCCATTATCACGTGCAAAATCTACCTGCTCGCTCATATAGTTTCGAAGTTTCGGGTAGGTTTTGTAATAGGTGTCAATTAGATCTTTTGACTCGCTTCGGGACAAATCGGTTTGATTGCTGAGGCCAAATGCCGAAACCCCGTAGATAATCCCAAAGTTCACCGTCTTTGCATTACTACGCTGCTCGCGGGTCACTTCATCAAGCGGCACATTAAAAACTTTTGCCGCTGTAGACGCATGAATATCCTCACCATCCTTAAAGGCCTGCATCATCGTTTCTTCCTGGCTCAACGCTGCAATAATACGCAGTTCAATCTGCGAATAATCGGCAGCTAGCAATACGTAATCTTCATTACGCGGAACAAACGCTTTACGCACCTGGCGACCCCGTTCGGTACGAATGGGTATATTTTGCAAATTCGGGTTGTTTGAACTCAAACGCCCGGTGGCAGCAACCGTCTGCATATAATCGGTATGTACGCGGCCCGTGTTTGGATCAACCTGAGTAGGCAAGGCATCAACATAGGTACTTTTCAGTTTTGCTAAACCGCGATAGTCCAACACATGCTGAATGATCTCGTGATCGGGAGCTAAATACGACAACACATCTTCTGCGGTTGAATACTGCCCGGTACGCGTTTTCTTGGGTTTATCTACCAGTTTTAACTTGTCAAACAGGATTTCTCCCAGCTGTTTTGGCGAACCGATATTAAATTCTTCTCCAGCTTCCTTATAAATTTTTTCTTCCAGCGAAAGGATATCGCTATTAAGAGCCTCTGCCAGACTTCCTAAAAATTCCTGATCCAGATTAATGCCTTCAAGTTCCATATCGGCTAAAACCTGTACTAGAGGAATTTCGATCTCATCAAACAATTTTTGCGTATTGGCTTCACCCATTTCTTTTTCAAAATGCTCTTTGAGCTGAAGGGTCACATCGGCATCTTCCACGGCATATTCGGTTTGCTCTTCAAGCGGCACATCGGCCATTGATTTTTGATTTTTGCCTTTTTTACCAATAAGCTCTTCAATGGAAACCGGCGTGTAATTGAGATAGGTTTCGGCCAGCACATCCATATTGTGACGCATATCAGGGTTGATCAGGTAATGTGCAATCATCGTATCAAAGAGTTTGCCTTTAACGGCAACATCGTATTTAGCCAAAACTTTGATGTCGTATTTTAAGTTCTGCCCTATTTTCTCAATTTCTTCGCTCTCAAAAAATGGACGTAACTCTTCAATCAGTTTTTGCGCTTCTTCTTTTTCCGGTGGAAACGGAATGTAAAAACCTTTGGTCTTCTCCCAGCTAAATGCGATCCCAACCAGGTCAGCTTTCAGCGGATCGAGATCAGTCGTTTCGGTATCAAAACATACTGAAGTTTGCTTCATCAGGTTTTTAAGAAAGAGCTTCGTACCCATTCCCGGAGCAACACTTTGGTAAAAATGCTCAGTGTCTTTGATGGTCTTGCGGGCATTGCGCTCTTCAATTTCCATCCCGTCACTGCCATCTGCAAAAAGATTGTATTGCCCCGCTCCTGCCGCAGCAGCTTTTTCTGATGAATTCACCAATTTCTTAGCCGTTTCGGTATTGCTCACAGCAGCACCGGTATCGCTATCGGCTTCGCCGGAAAATATCTTGATAAACTGATCTTTAAGTCTTCTAAATTCGAGTTCGTCAAAAATCTCCTGTACTTTATCGGCGTCCGGTTGCGAAAGCTCGTAAGACTCCGCATGAAATTCCACATCACAATCAATCATAATCGTTGCCAGCTTTCGCGAAAGCCTGCCCAGCTCAGCATTCTCGATTACCTTTTCCTTCATCTTGCCTTTAAGCTCATCTGTATTGGCCAATAAACCTTCAAGACCGCCATATTGTTTGATGAATTTTTTGGCGGTTTTATCACCCACACCCGGAAGCCCCGGGATATTGTCTGAAGCATCCCCCATCATCCCCAGGTAGTCAATCACCTGTTCTGGGCGCTCAACTTCAAAACGTTTTTGTACTTCAGGTATTCCCCAGATCTCAATACCGTTACCCATTCGTGCCGGTTTGTACATGAAAATATTTTCAGAAACCAGCTGCGCATAATCTTTATCGGGTGTGACCATAAATACCTGAAATCCTTCTTTTTCGGCTTGTTTTGCCAGCGTACCAATCAAATCATCAGCTTCTACCCCCTCAATCTCAATACAAGGTACGTGCATTGCCTTCAAGATTTGCTGAATAATAGGCACGGCGATGCGTATAGCTTCCGGCGTCTCATCACGATTGGCTTTATACTCCTCGTACATTTCCACACGTTCTGAGCTTCCGCCCTTATCAAAAGCCACTGCAAGATGATCGGGTTTTTCCCTTTTGATCACATCAAAAAGCGAATTCACAAAACCCATAATCGCCGAAGTATCCTGACCTTTAGAATTTACCCTTGGGTTTTTGATGAGTGCATAATATCCGCGAAAAATCAAGGCATAGGCATCAAGCAGAAAAAGGCGTTTTTGAGTTGACATATGTGGAATGTATTTGTTTTAAAAATTCAGAATATCAAAAATAGGAATTAGTCTTTTGATATGGGTTTGGTTATCTTAAGCATTTTAAAATTTAGCCAAAACCCTATGAACTTACCGGAAACCTATTCTGATTTTGAACAGGCGTTACAAGCTTCAACACCACCTGCAACCTGGCCCGAAGGATTAAAGGCGCTATGGTTTATAGCCAAAGGAAATTGGGAAGCTTCTCATGATATTGCTCAGGAACTGCACACCCCAGTTGGTAGTCTTATTCACGGACATCTGCACCGGGTAGAAGGCGACGACTGGAATGCGAAATACTGGTACCGCAAAGCAGGAAAGTCCTATCCCACAGAGTCAACAAGTGAAGAGCTTAAAAACATAATTAAAAAGATGCTGCAAAACGGTTCTTAAATCCCCTTTGCCGCTTAGAGGTAAAACCCCCAATCATCAAAACACTAAAAACCCCTTGAATTTCAGTATTTTACCTTGCATGATTAGATTTTTAAGTTACTACTTTCCATATTCACAAAAAATCTAATAACATGGCAACACTAAAATCGAGTTGGGCTCCTGAGCCCATGGACCTAACCGAGTCTTTGGATAACGAAATCTGGACCGGGTCCTTTGAAAATCAAATGGAAATCCCCGGAGGATTTCTTTGGGCTAAGAACGATGCGGAATTTCTTTATCTCGCTGTTGATTTTGTTGAAGATACCAACAATGATCCGGGTACCGGCGATTATTTCTGGCTCACTTTTGACACCAACCGCAACCGCGCAATAACTCCTAATAGCGATATCAATTATGGAGTCTATCCCAATCAGCCCAACAAAATGGGCAAGCAATTGTATTTAGGGCCCGGCCGGTGGACGGGTCTACTGAACACCCCGTCAGATTCGGCCTGCCGGTACGACTTTGGTGCATCACCAAATTCAACAACGCCTCATCGCATCTGGAAATTTAAATTAGACCTTAACGAACTAAACGTGAGTCTAGCTACCTGGTGGTATTTACCCTACACCTATTTTGGACTACGTATCCACTCTTCTGCACCCAGTCTCAATTACGACACGCCGTCTAATTTCTATACCTCATTTAGCAACCTACATCGCATTCAATTTTCCAGGAAACCGACGATCCCACAGTCTTTACAAGGACCCGAAATTGGAAGCGTAGGGCTTATCCCTTCATCCCAAATACATGCAACTACCGGAAGGGCAACAACATTAAAAACCTATTATGTTAAAACAAATAATCATGCCTTTGGCGGAACACTAAACCTCATTGGAAACCGACTAAAAATGCAGGCTGTGGCAGGTATGGTAGGATCGCAGTACTATCGTGTTTTACATAGAGAAGGTACTAGCGGGAGCTTTGATAATTTCACTTCAGGATGGACGAATTATCGCCTCGTAGGTACGAATTACATACCGATAAACATTGCTCCAAACAGCGCAGGATATTATTTTCTATACAACCCGTCGAGCTACGATTTCTCAATTGATGATTTACTCATGCAGTTTGACTCCAGGCTTTTGAAAACCGGTATACACCAATTTCAGGTAGAATTTTATAATTATGGCTCGGGCACTTACTCCAAAATTTCAAACCCAGCACAAACCCTGACTATTTATATAGACAACAATGTGCCGCAGGTAAGTATTGATGCTATTATGCACGGATCGCAACAGGTAAACGCCTGTGGGATTGTAAATCTAAATGGCAACACTACAGACGGCATTAAAGTGAAATTTGATGCGTACGACACGGAAGGAAATCTCCTGAGCTATAAGGTTTATGCAAAATATGGAGAAGGACACACCCAAAGCCTGCGTAGTGAAACCCATGAAGGATCTGGAGTTACACTTTGGAAAGGTTCAAATAATCTCATAGCCCCGCAAAGCGGAGTTTATGTACCTCCGGTTACCTGTGCCTATTCTTTTAATGTGGTTGCTCTCGCACGCACAACAAACGGCTATGGGGACATAGGGCGCAACAGCGCCAGTCGTTTTGTTACGATACTCAAGTAAACTAAAAACGGGTCTCAAATGAGACCCGTTTTCTATCTAATTTATGCCTAGGACTACATTTCTAATGCCTTGAGAACATTATTATCCATCAATAATTCTTCAGGATTTTCCAATGCTTCTTTAACTGCTACCAGAAATCCTACTGACTCTTTCCCGTCAATAATGCGGTGATCATAAGATAAAGCTACATACATAATGGGTGCGATTGCAATGGCACCATCTTTAGCGATAGGACGCTCTACGATGTTGTGCATTCCTAAAATTGCCGATTGAGGAGGATTGATGATTGGTGTAGAAAGCATACTGCCAAAAACACCACCATTAGTAATGGTAAATGTACCTCCGGTCATTTCATCAACAGTAATCTGACCGTCACGGGCACGTAAAGCCAAACGTTTCACTTCAGACTCCACTCCACGGAAACTTAAGTTTTCGGCATTTCTAATTACCGGAACCATAAGTCCTTTTGGTCCTGAAACAGCTATTGAAATATCTTTAAAATCATAGGTGATCATTTCTTTACCGTCAATCATTGAGTTCACGGCAGGGTACATATCTAAAGCACGCACACAAGCCAATGTGAAAAACGACATAAAGCCAAGACCTACGCCGTGTTTAGATTTAAAGTCTTCTTTGTATTTTTCGCGAAGTGAAAAAATCGCAGACATATCTACCTCATTGAAAGTAGTAAGCATCGCCGTTTCGTTTTTAACGCTAACCAAACGCTCTGCCACTTTACGACGCAGCATAGACATTTTAGAACGACTTTCCCCACGGCTTCCCGTTCCCGGAGTACCCATCGAAGGTTTCGCATTTACCGCATCGTCTTTGGTAATACGACCATCGCGACCGGTCCCTTTAACGTCTTTAGGATCAATTCCTTTTTCATCCAGAGTCTTTTTGGCTGCTGGTGAAGGTGTTCCTGTCGCATAGCTTTTTTTATCCTGAGACTGACTAGGTGTACTAGACTTAGAAGGCTCTTCCTTCTTAGCCTCACCCCTCTCATTAGTATCTTCTTTTTTGGCGTCTTTTTGAGCCAATTCTTTTTCGGCATCTCCCCCGCTTCCTTCATCTCCGGAAGCTTTTTTGTCACCACCACCCGGTTTTGGCGCATCAGTATCAATAAGGCAAACCACTTCACCTACGGCAACTGCATCACCTTCCTCAGCTTTTAGGGTTATAATACCACTTGCCTCTGCAGGCAATTCAAGGGTTGCTTTGTCACTATCTACTTCGGCAATTGCCTGATCTTTTTCAACATAATCCCCGTCTTCTACAAGCCACTGGGCAATTTCAACTTCGGTGATCGATTCTCCCGGTGAAGGGACTTTCATTTCTAAAGCCATAATTCTTCTTTGTTAACTTTTATGCTTTCGCGAAAGCGAAAAATCTTTTTATTGGTTATTTGAGTTTTTGTCAAACACGTCATCAATAACGCGCTGATGTCTGCGTTTGAAGCGTACCGAACTACCTGCGGCCGGTGCTCCATAGAATTTACGACTGCAAATTCTAAATTTTTGTGCCTCCGGTAAATGCATCAGCAAGTGGCCGTATGCACCCATATTGCGAGGCTCTTCCTGAGCCCAAATCACGTCATCTGCATTCTTATACTTTTCAATAGCCGCTCTGATTTCTTTTTTAGGCAACGGAAATAATTGCTCAACACGTACTAAAGCGACGTCTTCTCGGCCTAATTCTTCACGCTGTGCAAGCAGGTCGTAATAGAACTTACCGGTTACAAAAACCAGCGTTTTCACCTGATCTGCCTGAACTGAATCATCGTCAATGGTCATCTGGAAACTTCCGTTTGCCAGTTCTTCTTTAGTAGAGACCACTTTAGGATGTCTTAGCAAACTCTTTGGTGTAAATACGATAAGCGGTTTTCTAAAATTAGTTTTAAGCTGGCGTCGTAATAAATGGTAAAAGTTTGCCGGTGTGGTGCAATCTGCAACATACATATTATCTACGGCACAAAGCTGCAGATAGCGCTCCATACGCGCTGAAGAGTGCTCAGCACCCTGACCTTCATAACCATGAGGCAGAAGCATCACGAGTCCGTTTTGAAGCTTCCATTTATCTTCTGCTGCAGAGATGTATTGATCTATCATAATCTGCGCGCCATTGCTAAAGTCACCAAACTGTGCTTCCCAGATAGGCAGGGTTTGTGGGCTTGCCATGGCATAACCATAATCAAAACCTACAACGCCGTATTCTGAAAGCAGCGAGTTGAAAATATAAAAATGCCCCTGCTCTCCTTTGAGGTTGTTGAGTAGTACGATTTCTTCTTCGCTCTCTTCTACTTTGGTTACCGCGTGACGGTGGGAGAAGGTACCGCGTTCTACATCCTGACCGGTCATACGCACGTCAAAACCTTCTTTTAAAAGCGACCCATAAGCCAGTAATTCAGCAAGACCCCAGTCAATTTTATTATCATCAAAGTACATCGCGCGACGCCCTTCGATAATCTTAACGATCTTACGCATAAACTTTTTACCGTCAGGAAGCTGAGTGATGGTCTCGGCTATTTCCGTTAAGGCATCAAGATCATAACTCGTATCTACGGGTTGCATCATCTCATCTTCGGTGGCAGGCTCAAAACCTTCCCACTCATCCTGCATAATTGCGGTGATGCGCGTCGTATCTTCTTCGCGTGATTTTTCAAGCTTTTCTTCAAGCTTCTCTTTGTATTCTTCTTCAAGTTTACTCACATAATTGTCATCAATTATGCCTTCTTTAATAAGCTTTTGGGCATAAATATCCCGTGCATTATCGTGTTTGGCAATCGCCTTATACAATTTTGGCTGCGTAAAACGTGGTTCGTCCCCTTCATTGTGACCGTATTTACGGTAACCCAATAAGTCTATAAACACATCTCGACCAAACTCCATTCTAAAATCTAACGCAAACAGGGAAGCATGTACAACTGCTTCGGCATCATCAGCATTTACGTGCAATACCGGCGAAAGCGTTGTCTTGGCAACATCGGTACAATAGGTTGAAGAACGTGCGTCCAGATAGTTTGTAGTAAAACCAATCTGATTATTAATTACAATGTGAATGGTACCTTTTGTGGTATAGCCATCCAATTGTGCCATTTGAATCACTTCATAAACAATACCCTGACCGGCGATAGCGGCATCCCCGTGAACCACAATTGGCAACACTTCATTAGGATTGTCAAAATGATGACGGTCTTGTTTTGCCCGTGCAATCCCTTCTACCACAGCACCCACAGTTTCCAGGTGTGATGGGTTTGGAGCTATGTTTATGTTGATTTCCTTTCCGTTATCGGTCTTGCGGCTTGAAGTCCAACCCAGGTGGTATTTAACGTCTCCGTCAAACACTTCCTGGTCGTAATCTTTACCGTCAAACTCGCTAAAGATATCCTTTGCGTTCTTACCAAAAATATTAGTAAGCGTGTTGAGACGACCCCGGTGAGCCATGCCCATCACAAACTCTTTTACACCTTTATCTGCAGCTGCTTCAATAATCGCATCTACAGCAGGGATAAAACTCTCTCCTCCTTCAAGCGAAAAGCGTTTTTGACCCACGTATTTAGTATGTAAGAAGGTTTCAAAAGAAACAGCTTCGTTAAGTTTTCTCAGGATTTTCTTTTTGTTATCCGCAGAAAAATCAGGATGGTTATCGTTGATATTGAGTTTATCCTGAATCCACTGAATTTCTTCAGGCTTTCTGATAAACATATATTCAACCCCTATCGATTCACAGTAGATTTTCTCTAAATGCGTAATGATTTTCTTAAGTGTAGCACTACCTATCCCCAGAATTTCTCCGGCAGTAAAAGTAGTATCTAAGTCGTTTTCGCTAAGCCCGAAATTTTCGAGTGCCAGTGAAGGTGTATACTGCCTACGCTCACGCACCGGGTTTGTTTTGGTAAACAAATGCCCGCGAGTTCGGTATCCATCAATAAGTTTTACAACCTGAAATTCCTTTTGTAAACGATCTGGTACTGCTTCCTGTGCAGGAGCGGCATCCGGCTGTGAGTCAGAGAAGTCTGCGACAATACCGCTTTCTTCAACACCAAAGTCAAAGCCCTGAAAAAAAGCTCTCCAGCTAGGCTCCACACTATCAGGATGTTGGAGGTATTTATCGTAAAGTTCTGCGAAATATGCAGTGTTTGCTGCATTGAGAAATGAAAATTTATCCATTTTATGATTTAAATCTGTCGATTTTTTAAGCGATAATTGGGCAAAAATACAATATTTACCATCCATTTGGGTGCTGCATTTTCAATTTATACATATCCTTAACATTTGGGAACGCTAGAAAAAACGTATTTTTTCGTATACCACCTCTTTAAAATCTTAAACTATGAAAATTCTGCACGTTCTACCCGCACTTTTACTTTGTTTATTCCTTTCCAATCACAGTCTTAAAGCTCAGTCCATAGAACGCGGATTTTGGGATAAGGTGCAGTATGGAGGTGGTTTAGGTCTGAATTTTGGAAATAATTATTTCGCTTTCAATATCGCGCCTAGCGCCATTTACAACTTTAACGAGTATTTTGCGCTGGGACCGGGTTTGAGTTACTCCTATATCAAGAACGGAAATTTTAAGACTTCAATCACAGGTGGTAGTGTAATTGCGCTGTTTAACCCTTTGAATCAGATACAGCTTTCAGCCGAACTGGAGGAATTATATGTTAATCAAAAGCAAGAACAACCTTCAGGTACACTAACTCGTGATTTTTGGAATACCGCACTCTTTCTGGGAGCCGGTTACCGCAGTGGGCCAATGACATTTGGAGTGCGATATAACGTGCTGTTTGACGATACTAACAGTATATACACAAGCGCCATCCAGCCTTTTATTAGGGTTTATTTTTAAACGAAATTTTAAAAAGTTCGCGCTCTAAAATCAGCGTAGTTACTATCGCGGTAAGTTCGTGAAGTTCCATAGATGGTAAAGCCTTGATTTTAGCTTCCGAAACATCTATGGTGTAAAGAAGCGTTAAATAACTCTCAAAATCGGAAAGAATTTGCTCATATAAAGTCGCCTGCAGATTACGCATTAATGCTTCAGGCTTTATATGCTCATCAAACTGCTCTGAAAGCCCTGCTCTCAGAAAATCTTTGTTGAGTTGTATTATCAGCGCATCATAAAGACCGCTTGCTTTTGCTTCTTCTAAAATCGCTAAACCTTTCACCTTTAGACTGTGCGTCGCATCAATGCGTGGGCAAATTTACGCAAAACTTCTTTCCCTTCTTCTTTAACATCCATAGCATTAAGAACCTCCAGGGCGCGATGGGTATAGGCTTCAATTTCTTTTTGAATTTTATCAGCAGCACCTGATTCTAAAAACAACTGTTTTACCGTTTCTATTTTTTCGGAAGGATCCTGCGGGTTTATGCTGAATAGATGCCGAAGTTGGACGCTTTGCTCCGGTTTTAGATCTTCTAAAGCCGTAAGATACAAGAAGGTCTTCTTATTCTCAATGATATCGCCACCCACCTGTTTACCGAAGGTTTCCGGGTCGCCAAATGCATCAAGATAGTCATCCTGAAGCTGAAAAGCGATACCCAGATCCCGACCAAACTCATAGATACGCTCGCAATTAGACTCAGAAGTCTCAGCCACAATTGCTCCCATCTTAAGAGCCGCTCCTACTAAAACCGCAGTTTTGTATTCAATCATTTTGAGATATTCAGGCAACATTACATCATCCCGACTTTCAAAATCAATGTCATACTGCTGACCCTCGCACACCTCAATTGCCGTCTTACTGAATAATTTAGCCAGTTTTCTAAAGGTTTCGCCCTCATAATTCTCAAAAAGCTGATACGCGTTAATCAACATCGCATCACCAGATAAAATACCGGTATTGATATCCCACTTTTCGTGCACGGTCTCCTGCCCACGTCGCAAAGGAGCATCATCCATAATATCATCATGCACTAACGAAAAGTTGTGAAAAACCTCAACAGCCAAAGCCGCATCAAGGGCTTTTTTATAATCGGCTTCAAAAACCGAAGTCGCCATTAGCGTAAGAACCGGGCGTAAGCGTTTACCGCCCAGCTGCAAAATGTAGCGTATGGGTTCGTAAAGATTATGTGGCTCCCTAGGCGTTATTTTTTGATTAAGGTACTCGGTAAAAAGTTGGGTGTATTGATCAATACGCAGCATGCTCGATTTATTTTCCGCTAAAATAACATTCTCTTTTCGAACTTAAACCGTAAAGCCTCACAAGCTGTACACGAATTACTATGTTAAGCAATCATTAAATGAGTAAAAAACTTAGGAAACTATTTTAGTTTTTAAAGTTTCCGTTGTAGGTTTGCGCCGGAATGAAAGACGAAATTTTAAAACAAGCCGGTGAACTTTTTTTAACCCAGGGGTTTAAAAGTGTAACGATGGACGATATAGCCACACATATGGGTATATCTAAAAAAACGATTTATACCAGCTTCACCAATAAAACCGAACTGGTGCGCGAAGTGGGTTTAAAAATACTCGCTGATTTAAAACACACCATTGAAGGCCTTGTGGGAGAGCATATGAATCCAATTGAAGAATTGTATGAGGTAAAAAAATATGTGATGCATTACTTAAAAGGTGAGCGCAGCTATCCCATACAACAGTTGAACAAATATTACCCCAGGATTTATGACGAACTCAAAAGCGATCAATATGAATTTATGCAGCGCTGTGTGTTAAGAAATCTAAACAATGGTCTGGAAAAAGGACTCTATAGACGTAATCTGGATCCTGAGTTTGTTGCCCGTATTTATTTTTTGGGCATCACCGGGATTAAAGACCAAAGCCTCTTTCCTTTAGAGCAATTTGCCCCGGCAGACCTTCACGAATCATACCTGGAGTATCATCTGAGAGGTATTGTAACCCCTGAAGGACGTAAAATTCTAATCAACCTAATCCACTCAAACGAAGACTAATGCAATTAAAATCAACATTTCTTCTCCTGTTTTTAAGTCTAGGCTTTTTTACAAATGCTCAGGACAGCACTACAGTTGAGACCTACGCACTAAGTCTGCAGGATGCCATAATTTATGGTCTGGAAAATAATTACAGTGCAAAAAATGCACAAACAGACGTGGCCGTTGCACTTAAACAAAAATGGGAAATCATCGCTCAGGGCTTACCCCAAATAAGTGGTGAGATTAATTACCAAAATCAATTGATTCAGCCCACATCGTTTATTCCTGCGCAGTTTTTTGATCCCGATGCTGAGCCCGGTACTTTTGCGCCGGTACAATTTAGTCCCAAGCAAAATGCTTCGGCCACTGCAACCTGGAATCAGCTTATTTTTGACGGCTCTTATATTGTAGGTGTTCAGTCTGCCAAAACCTTGCTTCAGATTTCAGAAAACGCAAAAGTAAAAACAGATCTTGAAGTCAAACAGGGCATTATTGAAGCTTACGGCAATGTACTTTTAGCCGAAGAAAGTGTACGCATTCTTCAGAAAAACCTGGAGACGGTAGATAAGAACCTCTCTGACACTCAGAAAATTTTTGAAAACGGTCTTACCGAAGAAGAAAACGTGGAGCAATTGCAAATCACCCAGCTTGATCTGGAGCAACAACTCAACAATACCGTACGCCAGCTTGCAATTGCCTACGATATGCTGAAACTTACTTTAGGCATTCCTATTGAAAGCAAACTGATGGTAACAGATCAACTTCAGGATCTTGCGATGCAGTATTATGATCTCAATCTGCTCACATCAACTGTAGATCCCGAGAACACCATAGATTTCAGAATCGCTCAGGATCAGGCCAATCTTGCAGAAATTCAGGTAAAACTGGAGAAAAGCAAAGCCCTCCCCAGACTTACGGCCTTTGTAAATTATGGAGCAGCCGGTGCGAGTAATGAGTTTACCTTTCTAAGTAAGGAGCAACGCTATTTTGAGCAGTCAATAGCAGGAGTTTCACTTGCAGTACCCATCTTTAGCAGTGGTATGCGTGCTGCACGTACGGCACAAAAAGAGATGGCTTACCAGCAGAGTCTAGAAGATCTGGAGCAGGCACGCAATCAGGCAAAACTGCTGATTGCCTCAGCCCGTAACGATTATCAGTTTGCCTTAGACAATTTTACCACGCAGGAAAAAAACCTGGAACTCGCCGAGCGTATCGAAAACAAAAATTCAGTCAAATTTTTTGAAGGTATAGCTTCGAGCTTTGAACTGAGCGAAGCTCAAACCCAGCTCTATCAGGCTCAGCAAAATTATTTGCAGGCTATGTACGAGGTTATCACCAACAAAGCCGCGCTTGAAAAAGCACTTGACACTTCATTATATCAACCAAAAAACGATTAAATCATACACCTGTCATTTATGAAAAATATACTTACTCTCTTAGCTGTTAGCCTTTTGTTGCTTTCCTGTGGAAACGAAAAGGACTCTGTTGAAGATATTATTGAAAATGGAAATCTTGGCGAGATGCGGGCCAAGAAAACCGAACTGGTTCAGGAGCAATCAAAACTTAAAGCCAGCATTGACTCGCTAACTGCTGCTATTGAGGCTAAAGACACCACAAAAAAAGCAGCTCTGGTAACGACGACCACCCTGCAAGACACTCTGTTTCAACATTACTTTGAAGTACAAGGCAATGTTGAGACCGATCAGAATATTGTGCTTTACCCTGAATATACCGGAGTACTCACTCAGGTGTATGTCAAAGAAGGACAACGTGTAGCTAAAGGTCAGCGCCTGGCACGAATAGATGATGGCGGTTTGGGTAGCGAACTAGCCCGTCAGGAAGCTCAACTTGCTTTGGCTAAAACCACTTTTGAGCGTCAAAAGCGTCTTTGGGATCAGAAAATAGGCTCAGAAATAAGCTACCTCGAAGCCAAAACCAATTATGAAGCTATGGAAGCAGCTACAAACCAAATGCGATCACGTATTGGTAAAACCGTGATCACCGCACCATTTTCAGGAGTGATTGACAATCTTATCGCAGATCAGGGCCAGGTGGTTAATGCAGGCCAGACTCCGGTAATCAGACTCATCAACCTGAGCGATATGTATGTAAATGCTTCAATCCCTGAAGCTTATTTAGGAAAGGTAAATGAGGGTACCGATGTAAAAATCAGACTGGCGTCTATAGGCAAAACCTACGATGGCAAAATAAGACAGGTTGGTAATTTTGTAAATCCTGACAACCGGACTTTTGATGTGAAGGTTGCTTTACCCAACGCAGACAGCGCGATTAAACCAAACCTGATCGCAACCGTGATGGTTAACGATTACACTTCAGAAAATGCAATTGTGATCCCGGAAAATACCATTCAGCAAAACGCCGCAGGTAACAGCATTACTTACATCTACGTAAATGATGGTGACGGTGCTATTGCCAAGCAGGTTCAGATAGAAAAAGGCTATTCTTCAGATAAACAGGTAGAAGTACTTTCAGGCTTAAAAAGCGGAGATCAGCTTATCATCGAAGGTGTACGCACCCTAAGAGATGGACAGCAGGTTACTTTAGAAAATCAAAATTCAAACAACCAGTAACATGGCAAAAAACAATTATAAAGAATTTGGCATCTCGTCCTGGGCAATAGACAACCGGATGACGGTCTACGTAATTACGGCCATCATCCTTATAAGTGGTCTTGCTGCCTATTACAGTATGCCGCGGGAAGCATTCCCCGAGATTATTGAGACTAAAATTTACGTAAGCTCAGTAAATCCTGGTAACGCTGCAGAGGATGTAGAAAAATTTATTACCGAACCTCTCGAGGAAGAATTTAACGATATAGGCGGAGTTAAAGAAATTACCTCAACTACCCTTCAGGATTACAGTATTATTATTGTAGAATTTGAGGAAGATGTAGACGTTAACGTTGCCAAAACAAAGGTTAAGGATAAAGTGGATTTGGTGAAAGCCGAAACTACCTGGCCTACCCTCGACAACGGAGCTAAAGTTGAGCCAAATATCTTTGACCTGAATATTTCAGAAGAACAGCCTATCCTTAATATAAACCTTACGGGAGATTTTCAGGTTCAGCAATTAAAAGATTATGCTGAGCACCTTCAGGATAAGATTGAATTGCTTCCGCAGATTAAAGAAGCAACCATACGTGGTGCCGAAGAACAGGAAGTCGAAGTTGCGGTAGACATCTACAAAATGACCGCATCCAAGGTAAGTTTTGACAACATTCTTAATGCGATCAGAGCCGAAAACAATACCATTTCTGCGGGTAACGTTATCACCGATGGTTTGCGCAAAAACATTCGTGTTTTGGGCGAAATTGACAATCCACAGGAACTTAATGACATTGTGGTAAAACGTGATGGTGGAAACATTTTCCTAAAAGACATTGCTACCGTTCGTTTTAAAGAAAAAGATCCTACAACCTTTGCTCGCGAGTACGGTCAGCCCGTGGTAATGCTTGACGTTAAAAAGCGTGCCGGTAAAAATATGATTGAAGCCGTAGAGTCAATCAAGAAAATCGTCGCTGAGGAAGAAGCAAATTATTATCCCGAGTCGCTACACATCAGTCTGACCAATGACCAGTCTGTAAAGACCGAAAATCAGGTTGATGACCTGGTTAATAACATTATTTTTGGGGTAATTCTGGTCGTTGTGGTATTGATGTTTTTCTTAGGCTTTAGAAACGCACTTTTCGTAGGTTTTGCGATTCCGCTTTCTATGTTTATGTCGCTTACCATTCTTTCGGCTTTAGGCTTTACCCTCAACACCATGGTACTTTTTGGGCTCGTGATGGGTCTGGGAATGCTGGTTGACAACGGTATTGTAGTAGTGGAGAACGTTTACTCCCTGATGGATCAGGGCATGTCGCGTATCAAAGCTGCAAAACAAGGTATGGGAGAGATTGCCTGGCCTATTATCGCTTCAACAGCGACCACACTGGCAGCCTTCTTCCCACTGGGTCTATGGCCGGGGACGATAGGTAAATTTATGATTTACTTCCCCATCACCCTTTCAGTAGTGTTGAGTTCGTCATTATTTGTAGCGCTTATCATCAACTCGATGCTTACTTCGCGATTTATGAAGACCGAAGAAGAAGAGCTTTCCAAGAAAAAATTAATTCGATACAGCCTTATTCTTGCAGCAGTAGGTATAATCGCTCTGGTAAGTGGTTTTATCGCAGATTCAGGCGGACTCAGAGGTATTGGCAACCTGATGTTGCTGTTTGCTATTTTACTTTGGGCTTACAAGTATTTTCTTGCCGGAGCTGTACGCTATTTTCAGTTTAAATCTTTAAAAGACCTGGAGAACTTTTACGAGCGCTTTTTAAAATATGCGCTACGCGGAAAGAAAGCCTACGTGTTTTTCTTCGGAACCTTATTGATGCTTTTCCTTTCGTTTATTTTAATCGGAATTGTTCAGCCTAAGGTCTTGTTTTTCCCTGAAAATGAGCCCAACCAGATTATAACCTATATCGAATATCCGGAAGGTACTGCAATCGAAAAAACCAATGCGCTTACCAAGCAAGTTGAGCAGCGTGTGTTTGACGCTATTAAAAAATACGAAGATGCTGATGGGTATAACTTTATGGTTGAAAGTGCCATTTCACAGGTGGGTCAGGGTGCCGGTAACCCACAGACTGATGGTGGCCAGAGTAACGAGATGCCTCATAAGGGAAAAATCACCTTATCTATGCGTGATTTTAAATTGCGCCGGGGTGTAAAAAGTAGCACGGTACTTAGCGAAGTGCGTAATGCCGTAAAAGGATTTCCGGGAGCTTCTATAATTGTTGAGAAAGACGCTGCCGGCCCACCGGTGGGTTATCCCATCAACATCGAAATAAGCGGCAAAGATTATGAGAAAATGCTACTTGCCGCCGAAGATATGCGAACCTACATTGAAGACCTCGGTATTGGCGGTATTGAAGAGCTCAAACTAGACGTCAACCGCTCTAAAGCAGAGCTTGGTGTGATTGTAGACCGCGAAAAAGCAGGTCAGTTGGGAATTTCAACCGCTGCAATCGGACAGACCTTAAGACGATCTGTTTTTGGGGAAGAAGCCTCAACCTATAAAGAAGGTGATGATGATTATGAGATCAACGTGCGCTTTAATGATAAGTACCGCTATGACGAGAGCGCGCTGTTCAATCAGCCGGTAACCTTTAGAAACAATAAGGGAGAAATTATACAGGTGCCTATTTCAGCCCTTGTCGAGAAAAAAGCATCTTCAGCCTTTAGTGCGATAAAGCGTAAAGATTTAAAGCGGGTAATTACCTTATACTCTAACGTTCTTACTGAACAGGGCTACAATGCCACCGAAATCGTAGGACAATTGAAGGAAGAACTTAGCGGTTATGACACTCCCGAGGGTATTTCGTACAGCTTTACCGGGGAACAGGAAGAACAAGAAGACAACCTGAATTTCCTTCTGATGGCATTAGGTATCGCAATGGGTTCAATCTTACTCATCCTTGTAGCTCAGTTTAATTCGCTTTCAAAACCCATCATTATTTTGATGGCGGTTATTCTGAGTTTGGTTGGGGTATTCCTCGGACTTATCATTTTCCAGATGGACTTTGTAATTCTGATGACGATGATGGGTATCATCTCATTGGCGGGGATTGTAGTGAATAATGCGATTGTACTTATCGATTACACTCAGATTCTTATCGATCGTAAAAAAGAAGAATTAGGTATCGAAGACGATGAATATTTAACTCGTGAAGAATACTTCAGACTTACGGTTGCCGGTGGTAAATCGCGTTTAAGACCTGTATTGCTTACTGCGATTACCACTGTACTGGGCTTGATTCCCCTTGCAGTAGGATTAAACATTGATTTCTTTGGTCTATTCACTGATTATGACCCGGGGATTTACATAGGTGGTGACAACGTAATTTTCTGGGGACCACTGGCCTGGACCGTGATTTTTGGATTGGTTTTCGCAACCTTCCTGACGCTGGTAATCGTTCCGGTTATGTTTTATTTGACCAATCGCGCCAAAGTAAAATTTGCTGACAAGCGCAAAGCCCGAGAAAAACAAAAACGTTTGGCTAAATCTAGTGAGTAGTCCTCATTTATGATTTTTTAAAAACAAGCAAATGCCTCGAGAATTTCGGGGCATTTGCTTGTTTTAAGTTCGGGGTTCTGTAGTCTCAGGGTGGGCGTTTGTCGAAAAGTGGTGGCTATTTAACAAAATAATAATAAATTAAGACCTTATTCTAACACGCTATTCATGCAAATAATTGAAGATGCCACATTCTACGATGCCATCATTGTAGGATCTGGCGCCGGTGGCGGTATGGCTACCAAAATACTTTCCGAAGCTGGTCTCAAAATCGCTGTGGTAGAAGCGGGACCCTTTTTTGACCCTGCAGATCCTGATCAACGCACCCAATTACGCTGGCCTTATGAATCCATGCGTCGCGGCCGCGGCAAAACCCGTCCTTTCGGGGAGTTTGATTCTGCTTATGGCGGCTGGGAAATTGAGGGCGAACCTTACACGCATAAAGACGGTACTGAGTTTGACTGGTTTAGGTCACATATGCTGGGCGGGCGCACCAATCACTGGGGGCGTATATCGCTGCGATTTGGACCAAAAGATTTTAAACATAAAGATGTAGACGGCTACGGTGAAAACTGGCCTATTAGTTATGAGGATGTAAAGCCTTATTATGATCGGGTTGATAAACTAATCGGTGTTTTTGGCACTAACGAAGGTTTGCCAAACGATCCCGATGGTTTCTTTTTACCTCCACCCAAACCACGGCTGCACGAACTTTTTTACATAAAAGGAGCCCGTAAAACCAATTTACCGGTCTATCCTTCGCGTATGTCTATGCTCACCAAACGCATCAATAATGAGCGCGGCGTTTGCTTTTATTGCGGGCAGTGTAACCGCGCCTGCTCGGCGTACGCCGATTTTTCGGCAGGTACCTGTTTGGTATTTCCGGCACAAAAAAGTAAAGGTCAGGTAGATCTGTTTGTAAATTGTATGGTGCGTGAAGTCACCACTAACGAAGAAGGTAAAGCAACCGGAGTCTCGTACATCAATAAAGAAGATCGTAAAGAGTATAAATTAAAAGGACGTGTTGTGATCCTGGGCGCTTCGGCTTGTAGTACGGCGCGTATCTTGCTCAACTCTAAAAGCGAGCAACATCCTAACGGACTAGGAAATAGCAGTAATATGGTGGGGCGTTATCTTCACGATTCTACCGGTGGCGATCGTATGGCTTTCGTACCCGATCTGATGAACCGCAAAGTTTCGTATAACGAAGATGGCGTGGGCGGCATGCACGTATATACACCCTGGTGGGGCGATAATTCTAAATTGGATTTTCCACGTGGCTATCACATCGAAGTATGGGGTGGCATGGGCATGCCCAGCTACGGCTTTGGCTTTAATGTAAATGATTTCAATAAATTCTTTGGCACCAATGCCGGAGGCTATGGCGATATTTTACGCAGCGATGCCAAAAAATACTACGGTGCCATTGTAGGAATGAGTGGTCGTGGTGAATCCATCGCCCGCTATGAAAATTACTGCGAAATCGACCCGAATGTAGTCGATCAATATGGTATTCCCGTATTGCGTTTTCATTACAAATGGTCAGATCTGGAACGCAATCAGGCCAGACACATGCAAGATACTTTTGAAGAAGTACTTACCAATATGGGCGGAATTGTACTGGGTGACAGACCTACAAAAGAACAAAATTATGGACTGCACAAACCGGGACGTATTATTCACGAGGTAGGAACGACCCGAATGGGCGACGATCCTAAAACTTCGGTGACTAATAAATTTCACCAATTACACGATGTAGATAATGTGTTTGTGGTTGACGCCGGAGTATTTGTTTCGCAGGCAGACAAGAACTGTACCTGGACCATCCTGGCCCTCTCAATGCGTGCATCGGAATATATTGTAGACCAACTTCAAAAACAAAACCTCTAAGTGATGGATAGAAGAGAAAGTATAAAATCTATGGTACTGGCCTCACTGGCCGGAGGTCTTGCCTTACAAAGCTGCAAACCCGATCTTGAAACGCCTGCACCAGTTGCTTCAAGACCGGAAGACGGCGTTAAATGGCGTACGGAAGCTGAAAATGCTGGTATAGAAGCTGTAAAAGAAGGCGAATTTCTTAACGAACACGAGTTGGCTACACTCACCGTACTTTGCGATCTTATTTTGCCCGGAAGCGATGAATTTGCCAGTGCATCAGACGCAGAAGTTGTAGAGTTTATCAATTTTACGGGAAAAGATGTTCCCGAAATGCAAAACCCGTTGCGCGGCGGTCTGATGTGGCTGGATCATGAATCTAATAAGCGCTTTGATTTAGAATTCAAAAAAGCTTCCGAAGCACAACAAAAAGAGATTTTAGATGACATTGCCTTTTACGATGCAGACACACCCCAAAGCGAGCGTGCTTTTGAAGTCAACTGGTTTTCGCTGGTGCGCAACCTTACGATGACCGGTTTTTATACTACAGAAATAGGCATTAAAGAAATAGGCTATAAAGGCAATCAACCCAATGTTTGGGATGGTGTCCCACAGGATGTACTGGATCAACACGGTGTGGCTTACGAAAAAGAATGGTTGGCCAAATGCCTGGATCCGACTAAGGCCGGCGATATCGCAGAGTGGGATGATAAAGGGAATTTGATTACTTAATCACCTGGGAAGGACAGACTCTCGCTTTCTGTAATTCAGTTAAAAAATCAGACGTTCTCATAAGAGGGTCTGATTTTTTATTTAAACACCTTTCTTTTAGCAGTGCTCAGCTATTTTGTTTCTATTTAAGTTCAAATACAGGCTTAACTTCTTAAATTTGCAGCTTCAAAATAGTAAGCATGTACAGAACGCATAATAACGGAGCCCTACGCGCCGAGCATATAAATGAAACCGTAACTCTTGCCGGATGGGTACAAAAAACCCGTGATAAAGGCTTTATGATCTGGGTTGATCTGCGTGATCGCTACGGCATCACCCAACTTATTTTTGATGAGGAGCGTACGCCAAAAGACGTAATGGATCTGGCCAAAACATTGGGACGCGAATTTGTGATTCAGGTTACCGGAAAGGTGATTGAGCGGGAATCTAAAAACCCGAAAATGCCAACCGGTGATGTAGAACTTTTGGTAGAGCAGCTTGAGATTTTAAATCAAGCCAAAACGCCACCATTTACTATTGAAGATGCTACCGACGGCGGCGAGGATTTACGTATGAAATACCGCTATCTCGACATCCGGCGTAATCCGGTAAAAGAAAAACTCATCTTTAGACACAAAGTGAGTATTGCGGTGCGTAATTACCTGTCTGACAAAGGATTTATAGAAGTTGAAACTCCGTATTTGATCAAATCTACGCCTGAAGGTGCCCGTGATTTTGTAGTGCCCAGCCGTATGAACGAAGGGCAATTTTATGCGCTTCCGCAATCGCCACAAACCTTTAAGCAGTTGCTTATGGTGGGCGGAATGGATAAGTATTTTCAGATTGTAAAATGCTTTAGGGACGAAGATTTACGTGCCGACCGCCAGCCCGAATTTACGCAGATTGACTGCGAAATGGCTTTTGTAGAGCAGGAAGATATCCTGAATGTTTTTGAAGGATTAACCAAACACCTTTTAAAAGAAGTCGTAGGTTTTGAGATCGAAAACTTCCCAAGAATGACCTATGACGAGGCAATGGCAAAATACGGTAACGATAAGCCGGATATTCGTTTTGGAATGGAATTCGGCGAACTCAATGCCGTTGCACAACACAAAGAATTTAAAGTATTTAATGATGCCGAATTGGTAGTAGGTATTGCCGTTCCCGGTGGGGCGAGCTATACCCGAAAAGAAATCGATAAGTTGATTGATTGGGTAAAGCGTCCACAAGTTGGAGCTTTGGGAATGGTCTATGTAAAATGTAATGAAGACGGAAGCTATAAATCTTCGGTTGATAAATTTTACGATCAGGAAGATCTGGCTAAATGGGCAGAAGCTACCGGAGCTCAACCCGGGGATTTAATCTGTGTTCTTTCCGGCGAAGCCTTCAAAACACGCACGCAATTGAGCGCATTGCGTATGGAGCTTGCAACCCAGTTGGGATTACGCAAATCAGACGAGTTTGCACCGCTTTGGGTGGTAGACTTCCCACTATTAGAATGGGACGAAGAAACCGAACGCTATCACGCGATGCACCATCCCTTTACCTCACCAAAGCCCGGCCAAATGGAATTGCTGGATACCAATCCCGGTGATGTAAAAGCAAACGCTTACGACCTTGTTTTAAACGGAAACGAAATAGGCGGTGGCTCTATACGTATTCACGATAAAGAGACCCAGTCTAAAATGTTTGACTATTTAGGCTTTACCAAAGAAGAAGCTCAGGCACAGTTTGGCTTCCTTATGGATGCTTTTCAATATGGTGCTCCGCCACACGGAGGCCTTGCTTTTGGCCTTGACCGATTGGTAGCGATTCTAGGTGGTCAGGAAACCATACGCGACTTTATCGCCTTCCCTAAAAACAATGCCGGCCGCGATGTGATGATTGATGCCCCGGCTAAGATTGATGAGGAGCAGCTTAAAGAATTGAATCTTAAGATCACTCTTTAATCCTATAGATTAAAAGAGTTCTAATAAATAAAAAAAGGAGGATCAGCTGATCCTCCTTTTTAATTTGCGCTTGTTACAAAAAGAAAAAATCCCGGACGTTGTGTCCGGGATTTTTTATTGGCTAATTTAAATAAATATTATTTAGTCCAGCCGGCTTTCCAGCTGTCATAATCGGTACCGGTACCATCACCATCACCTGAAATGAAATCACCGATGGTAAACTCATAGGTAGTATCATTTTTCATTTTTGTGGTAACATCAGTAAACAATACATCATTTACCTGTAATTTATCATCAAGAACTCCTTGACCTGTAGGACTATTTCCTTTATCACCATCAAGATCAAAGCCTTCCTCAAAACCTTGTATGACAACATTGGTAAAAATACCTTGAGTACCTGCACGTAAGCGTACAGCTTCAGTATCTGGGGTGTTACCCTGACCAACAATAGTAAGGTTTCTCACAGTAGGAGCAGAAAAATAAACAGGATTAGAGTTGTTACCTATATCTGTATTGTAGCCATCTGCTTCAATCCCTTTGTCGTGAGTAGTTCCATGCTGAATGTATATATTATTCAAAGTACCTGAGTAACCTTCAGTCCAGTCAACAGAATCATCTTCAGCATCAATTACAGAGATAAAACTTACGTTTACTGTACCTCCAAAAAATTCAACACCGTCATCTTTTCCTTTAAATGCCTGAATGTGATCTACAACAGTACCATTTCCTACACCGTAGAACGAAAAACCGTTGTTCTCTGACTGGCCATCTGCAGCACCGCCAGAATATTCAACACGCACATATTTAATTACTCCTGAATAATCTGAAGCATCACCACCTCCATAAGGAAGACTTCCAATTTCTGAAGTTGAAGTTGCAGAACCGCTGGTTGAGTTGATAGGTGCTTTTCCTAATAGAATTAAACCTCCCCAATCACCCGCTGCCGGGCTAGCCGCTGCTGAAGTAAGTACGATAGGATTGTTAGCTGTTCCCTGTGCATCAATCTCTGCACCTTGTGAAATCGCAATGTAGACGTTTGCTCCGTTAGTCGCTTTGATAGTTGTACCAGCAGGTATTGTAAGCTTTGTGTTTGGCGCCATTACCAAAGCGTCGGTAAGTGTGTACTCCTGACCCGCCTGAAGGCTAAGGTCTGAAGTGTAAGTGCCTTTCAATTCGGTTCCCGTTACCGGAGTTTGAGTTCCTCCGTTTCCGTCAACATTGATAACAATATCAGCAGTATCATCTGCTTCGCAAGATGCGAAAAGAATCGCAGCAGCCAGCAAACTTGAAAATAAATAATTAGTCTTCATTTTGTTAAGTGTTAAGTGTAAATTTTTGGTTACTATATTTTAGAATGAATATTTTACTGAAAGTCCTAAGTCAATACCTCGCCTATAATCTGAGATGATTATATCACCGGTAGGTTCTGCCCTAAAGTATTGGATATCGGGATCTAATAGGTTTTTTGCGCTAAGATTAACCTCCCAGTTACTACCCAACTCGTTGCGCAAAACAAAGTCAAGATTGTGTACTCCTTTTTCAATAATATTACCCAATTGACCTGCACCCAATGCCTCAATACGATCATCAAAGTAAGAGTAGATCAGGTTAGCTACAGGTTTGTAACCACCCAAAGTAGGGCTATAGCTTAAGTCAGCATTAATCAAATAAGGAGAAGCACCCTGCAACTCATCGGTACGGTCAAGGGTTGAGGAAAACAAACCGTCCGAACTTTTAAGTTTTTGTTCCGTTTTCATAACGGTGGCATTAAGACCTGCAGCCAAAACCGGCTGCTCGTTTTCGTTACTGATTAAGTTTTTGCGTAATTCAAATTCTAGCCCGTAAACCGTCGCCTTATCACCGGTTCTAAAATAACGCTGAGTACCGGTAGCATCATTTGCGATTACTTTGTTTATTGGATCATTAATCTGCTTACCAAATCCTGAAAGCGACAACAATTCCCCTTTTCCAAAGAACCATTCGTACTTGAGGTCAAGATTATAAATGTTAGAAACCGCAGGATCATTAAGCAAATCTGGATTACCACCCACACGTTGTGTTACATCTTCATATACAAAGGGAGCTACTTCTTTAAATTCTGGGAATGAAACTGTTTTTGAGAATGAAAAACGCAGATTTGAATCGTCATTTAAAGCGTACTTAACATTCAAACTGGGTAGATAAAAATTCTCATATCCGCTGGCTTCCCCTATACCATTACTTCCCAGGTTAATCACATCATAAGCGATAGATTGTCTAAAAGATTCCAGACGGAAACCGGGAACAAATAACCACTTTCCGGTTGTAATTTCGGCATTGATATAACCTGCGTGAATATCCAGTTTACCATTATAGGTATTTTCATAGTTACCAGGAAAGTTGCGGTTAAGAATACCATACTCCGGCGCTAGTGGTCTAAAAACAAAGGTGTCGTAAATAGTTCCTAAATTTTCAAGATTGAAAACACCGTCCAGATTATTTATATCCGACACTTCGGTACGAGGCTCAAGAAGATCGTAACCGTAACGAATGTTTTTAAAATCACGGGTCTTGGTTCTGCCATTGTAACCAAAATTCCATTTTACTGCTTCTGAAGCGGTATACTCCAGATTTAAGCGGCTGTTAAGCTCTTCGTCTTCTATATCCTGAAAATAGCGCTGGTTATCAAAGTTTGTGTTGTTATAAAATGACGGATTGGTATTGGGATCATCATCTAGTGTCAACTGATAGTTTTCAAGCGTGAAGCGCTTACGATCAGGTTGTCTTGCAAAAACACGGTTGTAACCCACTCCCCAGCTTAGCTCCAGCTTATCATTAAACTGATGATCTCCTGAAAGCTGATTTACAAAAATCATGTCTTGGCTAAATAAAATGTTTCTCACAAAGAAGCCTTCATCGGTATTGATGATCGCGTCCCGGTTTGTACCGGTACCATCTACACCATAATCTCCTACTTCGTCTGACGAACTGTTCAGGAATAATGAGTTGTACGAAATACGGTGTTTACTGTTTATACGATAGATAAGATTTGCCATCGCAGTAGTCGTTGTAGAATACTCAAACTCTTCAACGTCATCAAAGCGTTGTTTATAAACACTGGTGAAATCTGCTTTTGACCCTCTTCGGTATTCAAAATCATTTGTAAACGATGCTGTCGCAAAAACACTTAAACGCGTCTCATTTCCAAAGTCAAAAGATGTACCACCGCTGATGCTTCCGTTTAAATTAATAGGTTGCCCACCATCTACCGGGTCAACGGGCTGTGAGAGCACAACAGCAAAGGGATTGTTGTCATAACGGTTGTAAAAACCGAAATAGCCGGTACCTTCACTGCGTACGAAATCTTTTCCTGCAGCACGCGTGTTAATTCCGGTACCCAATGAAATATCTAAAAAACCTCTTCCTTTATAATCTTTAGCGATTACATCTACGTTTGAAGCAGCAAAATCCCCATAGAATTTTGTTGAATATGCTTTACTTACCGCCACATTCTGAATAATATCAGATGGGAAAAGATCCAGGTCTATATTCTTACGCTCAATGTCATTTGAAGGAAGTGATAGCCCGTTATAAGTAGTATTTAAATATCGATCTCCCAAACCACGTACATATACGTTACCTGATCCTCCAGATTGTTTAGAAACGCCCGAGATTTTTGCAATTGCGGCCGCAGCGTCACTTACACCTTTACGGGCCAATTCATCTGCACCTATACTCTGCTGAATGGCGGTTGCATTTTTTTGCTCAAGAAGTAATGCTACCTCAGATTCGCGTGAAACAGTTGTTGTAATTACTACCTCATCAAGTGCAGCAGCTGTTGCCCCCAGACCGGTATTGATCGTGGTAACCTTTCCTGCTTCTACTACTACATTCGGAATTTCTACAGTCTCATAACCTACGAAACTAAACACTACGGTATAGGTACCTGCCTCCACATTTGCAATCTCATAAAGACCATCAAAATCTGTTGTGGTACCTTTAGTTGTACCTTTTAATTGAACAGTTGCAAATGGCAACGGCTCGTTATTCATTTCTTTATCACTCAATACCCCTACTACACTTCCTGTACCCTGTGCAAAAGCGCTAGCGGTTAAAAAGAGTCCTAGTAAAACTAGATAAATTTGTTTCATTACTTGCTTTTATTTGTCGGTGCAAAGATGTCTCTAATGTTTTGCAGGGGGGTTAATGCATTGTTATCAATTCGTAAGCTGGGGGTTACTTCATGGTTACCTAAATGTTAAGAGATTTTCAATCATCTAAATACCAGAACGTTCAAAATAGTGCGGCAACACACATTTTTTCAAGCGGATACTGGACATATAGTATGCACCATTCTACCCCATTTAATATAGTATCAGGCAAAAAATGTAACTTGCCGCAAAACTTAGATTATGATGAACTGGGAGCAGCTCCTGTCTTTAAAAAAGTTTGGTGATACCTCAAAACGCCTGCGCAGCGAGCAGGATGATATACGCCTCGGCTTTGAAGTTGATTACGATCGTATTATTTTTTCTTCGGCTTTTAGAAGTTTGCAAGACAAAACTCAGGTGATTCCACTTTCAAAGACCGATTTTGTTCACACCCGCTTAACACACAGTCTTGAAGTGTCTGTCGTAGGTCGCTCCTTAGGACGCATGGTGGGTAAACGCATTTTAGAAAAGCACCCGCACCTCGCACAGATTCACGGTTATAAGTTTAATGATTTTGGTGCCATTGTAGCTGCTGCAGCTTTAGCACACGATATAGGCAACCCTCCTTTTGGGCATAGTGGAGAAAAAGCCATTGGCGATTTCTTTAAAAACGGTTACGGAAAACGCTATAAAGACAACCTTACGGCGAAAGAATATCAGGATCTCGTCAAATTTGAAGGTAACGCAAACGGCTTTAAAATTTTAAGCCAAAGTAAACCCGGATCAGCCGGCGGTTTGAGATTATCTTATGCGACTCTTGGAGCATTTATGAAATATCCTAAAGAATCACTGCCTCACAAGCCCACAAATGACATCAGTGACAAGAAGTATGGCTTCTTTCAATCTGAAAAAGCTTTTTTTGAAGAAGTAGCAGACGAACTGGGTTTGATCAATAGAGGATCGGAAAAGGACTTAAGCTGGTACCGTCACCCTTTGGCATTTTTGGTAGAAGCGGCAGATGATATTTGCTATACCATAATTGATTTTGAAGATGGTATCAATCTGGGTCTGATACCTGAAGAATATGCGTTGGAATATATGGTAAAACTTGTGGGTAAAACAATCGATCGAAACAAGTATAATGCGCTTTCTCAAACTTCAGATCGCGTGAGTTATTTAAGGGCGCTGGCTATTAACACCTTAATTAATGAAGCCGTTGAAACTTTTATGGAGCACGAAGATGAAATTCTTAATGGAGCTTTTCACCATTCACTACTGGATAAAAGTACCTACCAGGCTCAAATTACAGACATCATTAATTTAAGTGTTGAGCGTATTTATAATAGCCGCGAAGTGATTGAAAAAGAAATAGCGGGTTACGAAATTCTTTCTACCCTCCTTGAAGCGGGCTGCAAAGCCCTTGACGACAACGATAATCATTTCAACCGCTTAATTCAAAAATTATTGATTAATGATTTTAACCCAGAGAATAGCCTGTATCAAAATCTGATTCAAATTTGCCTGCACGTATCAACAATGACAGACGGGAAGGCCCTGCGGAACTACAAAAAAATCAAAGGTCTGGATGTTAAATAATTAAAATATCCAGTTAAAATATCTTTCTATATAAGATATTTACCACGTTAACTTGTTGCTATGAAAAAAAATTACCTGTACCTCCTTACTCTTTTGAGTACTTTTCTGCTTTATCAAAATTTGAGCGCTCAGACAGCAGAGTATAAAACCATTATCGATAACTATCTTGAAAAAAATAGTGGAAAAAGCACTGTTTCAGGCGTAGAATGGGAAATAGTTTCCTATTCAACATCAATAGATGGCCTCGTGCAGGTATTTGGTCAACAAATATATCAAGGCCTTCCGGTATTTAAGGCGGTTAGTTCTTATACTCTTAAAAATAAAGAAGTGGTTTATGAAATGGAAAATTATGTTCAGACTACTTCTACAAAACAAATATCTACAACAGATCGAGGTGTAATAGCTGCAATTAATTCAGCGGCAAATCACTTAAATTTAGGTTCTGCTAAAAAATTAGAAATACTTGACCAAGTTGAGAACAAGAGCTACAAATTTGGTCCTTCAGGAATATCTCTCGACCCCATTACTGCTAAGAAAGTATTTTTTGCTTCTGATTATTCCTCTCTTAAATTAGCTTATACTATAAACATTCATACACCTGACGGAAAGCACTGGTGGAGTGCCCTGATTGATGCAACTACAGGAAATTTACTAAAGCTTAATGATCACTTACTCACCTGTAATTTTGGTAATCACGGAGCACATACTCCAAGAAAAACCAACTTCAGAAATCTTAGTTTTAATACTTCAAAATCTTCAAATTCTACTTTGCTTGCCGGTGAGCGCTATCTGGTTTTTCCACTTCCTTTAGAAAGTCCGGGGGAAGGCAATCAACAGGTTGTTACTGATCCTCAAAATCTGATCGCTTCTCCTTTTGGCTGGCACGATGACAATGGCACAGAAGGCGCAGAATACACGATTACTCGGGGTAATAATGCATATGCTTTTCTTTTAGAGCCCGATTTTTCAATAGGTGACTCACCTGATGGTGGTGCAGATTTAAACTTTAATTTTCCTTTTGATGCCAATTCTCAACCTCAGGAATATACTGATGCTTCATTAACAAATCTATTCTATGTAAACAATAAGGTTCACGACATCCTCTATTTTTATGGATTTGACGAAGCAGGCGGTAACTTTCAGACGAATAATTACGGAAAAGGTCGCTCAGAAGTTATAAAGGGCAACACCGTAGTCATCGGTGATGGCGACCCTGTATTCGCTTCCGGCCAAGACATTAATGGCTTCAACAATGCAACCTTTGGTACCGATCCCGATGGTGAGATTGCAATTATGCAAATGTTTTTGTGGTCTGCAGTAGGAGAGGCTGGCGAGCCTTTGACAATTTATGATCCGGAAAATCTTGCCGGTAAATATACTGCATACCCGGCAAGTTTTGGACCTTCGCTTCCTGCTCAAGAACTAAGAAGGATTTTAGTTTTAGGCACTGACACAAACGAAGGAAGTGATTCAACTGATGAGCTTGATGGATGTGACCCTTTGACGAACCCAACTGATCTCGAAGGAAAGATAGCAGTCTTTAGAAGAGGCTCTTGTAATTTTACTGAAAAAGTAATCTTGGCACAAAATGCCGGTGCGCTTGCCGTAATTATAGTTAATAATAATGAAGATCCAATCTTTCAAATGGGTGGAAGCGATCCTGAAATTACTATACCTTCTATAATGGTTTCTAAAGCCGATGGCGATCGCATAATAGGCAGTATTGAAAGTGGAAATACTGTTGATGGAGGACTTATAGATGCAGGGCCTTACCGGAGAGATGGTTCTTTGGATAATGTAATTATAGTGCACGAATATGGACACGGGGTTTCTATGCGCCTTACCGGCGGACCCGACACGGTCGATTGTCTGGAAACCTGTACCAGAAGAGATGCAGATGGTAATTGCGTAGGCGGTACTTTTACAGAGCAAATGGGCGAAGGCTGGTCTGATTATTTAGGCTTGCTTTTAACCATGCAATCAACAGACACGCCTCAACAATCCCGACCAATAGGAAATTATGTTGTGCAGGGAGAAAATGATGAAACGTTAGGGATCAGACCTTTTCCTTACAGTACCGATTTATCCATAAATCCTGTTACATATGGAGATACTAACAATACCACTCAATTCTCAGCGCCACACGGAGTAGGTAGCGTTTGGGCTTCTATGCTCTGGGATATAACCTGGGATTTAATTGATATATATGGATTCACATCTGATATTTATTTAAGTGAAGGAGGCAATACCATTTCTCTAAAGTTAGTTATGCAAGCTATGAAAATGCAGCCTTGTCAACCCGGTTTTGTTGATGGACGCGATGCCATACTTGCAGCAGATGAAGTTCTTTATGGTGGAAAACACGCCTGTCTGATATGGAAAGCCTTTGCTCGAAGAGGACTTGGCATTAACGCGAGTCAGGGTGAGGCCACTTCGCGTTTAGATCAAACTGAAAACTTTGACGTACCTGAGGAGTTTCAAGGAAATTGCAACCTAAGTCTTGGAGAAATAGATGATACTAGTAAGCCCTTTTTTCTGTTCCCCAATCCTTCCAGAAATCAGGTCAATGTGTTTATCAACGGTAATTTTGGAGAAGGAAATATTACTGTTTTTGATCTTAATGGCCGGAAAGTCCTGACTCAAAAACAAGTGCTTTCTGACCAGATTGAAATCAATACCTCATCACTATCACAGGGGGTTTATATTCTTCAGATAAAGAATGACGGTGTTTCAGCCAGCAGAAAACTTATTATAAACTAAGAGTTAGTCCCTCAGCAAATCTTGTATTTTAGACTTGAGTTGAGGGTCAGTTAACCCAATAGATTCATAGAGTTCCTCTGTACTGCCATGCTCTATAAATTCATCAGGAATACCAAGGCTGGTAATGCTACCCTTGTAGTTTGAAGCTACTGCTGCTTCAGCTACAGCACTGGCCAGACCTCCTTGAAGCACTCCGTCTTCAAGGGTAAGGATACTGCCGTACTTATTGAAGATCTGATGCAAGGCTTCGGTATCAAGGGGTTTTATAAAACCGAAATAATACACGGCGATGCTTCCGCTAAAGGATTCTGCCAATCTCAATGCCTTCGCGGTAAAATGACCGGTTACAATCAGCGCTAATTCATTGCCTTCAGTGAGCTTTTCGGCTTTACCAAATTCGATTTTTTTAAACGACTTTTTCCAATCTATACTGGTACCTCTTCCCCTTGGATACCGTATGGCAATAGGGAAATCCAGACCTACCTGAACCGTAAACATAATATTGCGCAGGCTTTCTTCATTTCGCGGAGCGTAAATCATAAGATTAGGAACGCATCTCAAGTACGCCAAATCAAAAACCCCGTGATGGGTTGCCCCATCTTCACCTACCAGTCCAGCCCGATCAATACAAAATACTACCGGTAATTTTTGCAAAGCAACGTCATGTATTAACTGATCGTAAGCTCTTTGCAAAAAGGTTGAATAAATAGCACAAAAAGGTATACCTCCAGAGGCTGCGATTCCTGCTGCCAGAGTTACGGCATGCTGCTCTGCGATACCAACATCAAAAGCCCTTTCAGGAAAAGCCTGCATCATATATTTCATCGAACTCCCAGTAGGCATCGCCGGGGTAATCCCTATAATTTTTGGGTTTTTCTTAGCCAGTTCGACCAGTGTTAAGCCAAAAACATCCTGATATTTGGGAGGCTGTGGCGTTTCTTTAGGCGAGATCAACTCTCCGGTTAATGCATCAAATTTCCCTGGAGCATGGTACTTTACCTGATCGTGCTCTGCCTGCTTTAGTCCTTTTCCCTTTGTAGTGATTACATGCAGAAATTTTGGTCCTTCGATCTTTTTTAAGGTCTTAAAAATCTCCAACAGTTTATCAATATCATGCCCGTCAACCGGCCCAAAATACTTAAAGTTCAACGCTTCAAAAATGTTTACACTGCGCTGACTTCCGGTCTTCACCTGAGTAAGGTAATTTTTTAAAGCGCCCACGCTAGGATCAATACCAATTGCATTATCATTAAGAATCACGAGAATATTAGCCCTGCTATCTCCCGCATGGTTAAGTGCCTCAAAAGCCATCCCGCTGGCAATAGAGGCGTCTCCTATGACCGCGATGTGCTGTTTTTTTGAATCTCCCTGCAATCTTGACGCGATCGCCATACCCAATGCCGCTGAAATGGAAGTGCTGCTGTGTCCCGTACCAAAAGCATCATATTCACTTTCGGCCATTTTAGGAAACCCGCTAATACCCTTAAACTGCCTGTTGGTATCAAAAACTTTGCGCCTTCCGGTTATAATTTTATGCCCGTATGCCTGGTGACCTACATCCCAAATGAGTTTATCATAAGGTGTATTAAAAGCATAGTGCAAAGCCAATGTGAGTTCTACCACACCCAGACTGGCGCCCAAATGGCCTTCTTTTGCAGCAACCGCTTCAATTATAAACCGGCGCATTTCGACCGCAAGACCTTCCAGCTTTTCGACAGGAAGTTCGCGTAAATCTGAAGGAAAATCTATGGTTTCGAGCAAGGGATACTTCATAAGACAAAGTTAGCCGAAATATTTAGTCGGTGCGTCTTAAAATGAATCCTTAAAACTTTATATCTTGTCCTAACAAACTGCCTTATTTCAATAATCTGACAAAAACTTCAATGGCTTTAATAGATCCTTTTGACGATACCTATTTTATGAAACGCGCTTTACAGGAAGCAGAGACCGCATTTGATCAGGGTGAAATACCAGTTGGAGCTGTTATTGTAATCAACAATACGATCATTGCCCGGGCACACAATCTTACGGAGCGCTTAAATGATGTAACCGCACACGCCGAAATGCAGGCTATTACCGCAGCTGCTAATTATCTGGGCGGTAAATACCTGCGTGATTGCACGCTTTATGTTACGTTAGAGCCCTGCCAAATGTGCGCCGGCGCATTATATTGGAGTCAACTGGCTCGCGTAGTCTATGCAGCTTCAGACCCCAAACGCGGTTTTATTAAAATGGGCACGCAATTGCATCCCAAAACCGTCTATACCGGAGGTATACTCGAGAATGATGCCGAAAACCTTTTAAAACGTTTTTTTATTGAACGTCGTAATCTGAATTAAGCCCAAAATTGATGAAAAACACCATTGCAGAACGCGTAGCCGATTTTCTTAAAGACTACCCGCCTTTCCAGTTTTTGAGTTCCTCGAGTTTGCTTAAAATTTCAGGCGAAGTTCAGGTCCTGTATTACGAAAAAGACAAGCTGGTTTTTAAAGAGCGTGAAAAAAATACAGGCATTTTTTACGTGGTTAAAGATGGTGCTGTCAGACTCTCACGCACCGAAGAAAATGAGCCTAAAATCGTAGACATTTGTGACGAAGGCGACCTTTTTGGCCTTCGTCCTTTAATCACCAAAGAAGACTACGAATTATCTGCTTCTGCAAATGAGGAAACGATTTTATACGGAATACCCATTGAATTGTTTCTGCCTATCGCTTTAGAGCATAAAGAAGTGAGTAATTTTCTCATCGCCTCCTTTGCTTCAAACGTTCAGGACCCCTACTCTCTTGAAGAAAGCGGGAAATTGTTTACCGAATATTCGGTAGAGCGCAACAGCGAGATTTTCGACCTTCAAAAAGCAAAATATTCTAAAAACATTCTTACATGTACGCCCGATACCCTGATTAAAGTCGCGGCTTCCAAAATGAGTCACCGCAACGTGGGCTCTATCATCGTCACCGAAAATAACAAACCTAAAGGTATTATCACCAATAAAGATTTGCGTGATAAAATTGCTACAGGGGCTTTTAAAATAAGTGATCCTGTGACTACAATTATGACCCGGCCGGTGCGCTGTTTTCACAAAGACCCTACTATCGCTCAGGCTCAGCTTATGATGCTCAAAAACGACATCAGTCACCTGTGCATCACAGAAGATGGCACGCCAAACTCTAACTTACTTGGATTGATCACCGAGCATGATATCGTAGTAACGTTTGCTAATAATCCTGTGGTGCTGATGAAAGAAGTTAAGCTGGCTAAACGCACCAAAAGACTACGCAACGTAAGACTAAAGGTATCTCAATTACTTAAAAAATATTTGGCTCAGAATCTTCCTTTATCGCAGATTCTAAACATTCTCAACGAGATCAATTATGCTATCACCGTGCGGATTATTGAACTTGCGCTTAAAAAAATGCCCGTTTCCCCACCCTGCAAATTTGCCTGGCTTGCTCTGGGAAGCCAGGGGCGTAAAGAACAACTCTTGCTCACCGATCAGGATCATGCTATCGTTTTTGAAAATGTCGCCCCTGAAGAGTATGAGGCAACCCAGAATTATTTTATTAAACTGGCCCGTCACATCACCCGTTCCCTGCATAAGATAGGCTATGACTATTGCCCGGCAGATATGATGGCCAGCAACCCGCGCTGGTGCCAATCACTTCAGGAGTGGAAGAATCAATACGACATCTGGATTAAAGATCCTTCGCCCGAGAGCCAGTTACTCTCTGCAATATTTTTTGATTACAGTTATGTTTATGGTGATACCGAGCTGGTTACCCAACTTTCAGATAATATTTTAGAGACCCTTGACCAGAACACTATGTTTTACCGCGTTATGGCCAAAGATGCCATACGCAGCCCTTCTCCTTTGGGATTTTTCAGACAATTTCTGGTTGAAGAGGGCGGTGAGCACAAAGATTTCTTTGACATAAAATCCCGCGGCCTGATGCCCCTTATTGATGCTGCACGGGTTTTGAGTTTACATCATAAACTGCGAAACATCAACAATACTGCAGCGCGCTTTGAGCGTCTGGCAGAGCTCGAAGTCAATAACAAAGAAATCTATGAGAACTGTTCGTATGCTTTTAAAGCCTTTTTGAAATTCAGGACAAAGCAAGGTATATTACACGGCGATTCCGGCCGCTTCATTGAACTGGCAACTTTAAGCAAAGCTGAAAAACTAAAACTGAAACGCTGCTTTAAACCCATTCAGGATATTCAGGAAATATTAACCGTGCGCTATCAGCTTAAGTAGTCCAGAAGCCATAAAACTTGATTTTGCCAAAAAATGAGAATTCCTTTTTTCACTAAAAAACCCGACCCACCTCAATTTTATAAGGATTATGCCATCTTGTTTACAGGTCTCGAAGAGCCCGCAATAGCAGATGCCCGTTTTATTGTTTTTGATACCGAAACCACAGGTATTGATAAGCAAACCGACCGTATGCTTAGCCTGGGTGCTGTAGAACTTCAGGGAAACAGTATCAACCTGGCAAACAGTCTTGAGCTTTATGTGGAGCAGGAAGTATTTAGTAAAGAAGCTGTGGCCATTCACGGTATTTTGAAAGAAAACAGTAAATACCAGAAAATTAGCGAAGAAGAAGCTGTAAAACAATTTCTGAAATACATAGGAAATTCAGTATTGGTAGGACATCATATAGGCTTTGACGTGGGGATAATTAATTATTCACTTAAAAGACTGGGAGCGCCCAAATTAAAAAACCGTACCATTGATACTGGTGTTTTATTCAAGCGTACTGTTCACTTAGTAAATATTACAAATCCTGATAAGGTTTATTCTCTTGACGAACTTTGTGAAGAACTTAATATTGCCCGAACAGACCGTCATAAGGCCATTGGAGATGCATACATCACCGCGCTGGCTTTTCTAAAAATATTGAACAGGTTAAAAAAACCGAAACGCCTTAAAGACCTTACACATTAATTTAGGTTTTGGGATTTTTTGAAATGATTTACCAGTTTTTCGTGATTGCTAAAATCCTCAAAATCTGTAGCATTTGATTCATTTAAAAGTTTTTTGATTTTTTTTACATAAGGAACTTTAGCATCTGTGATAAGCCCCTGCAGATGATACTGAAAAGAAGCATACAGTAAGAAGTGCAATCTTGATTTATGCGCAATAGATTGGTATTGTTTCATAAATTTTTTACAACAGGATAATAAAAGCAATGGGTAAGAAACCAGAGTATTTACAACCGTACCAAAATAGTTGAGCACATCGCGACCGTGATTTTTTTCGGCAAGAATATCACTAGGACTTTTTTCTTCTGTTCCCTGAAAAAGCCACAGGTTATTTCTAATAAATACAGAACAGTCTTCTTTGTTGCTGTAGTAAATATCAAGACCCAAACCGGTACTGATCACAAAAATATCGGGTCCTAGAGCATTAATGAGAAATCTGGAGAAATTCTTTTCCTGATCAGGGTTGAGCACAGCTTTTAAGCCAATACCCGGTTTTCTAAAGCGAATACTATGAAGTTGATCTAAGGGATCACGAGGCATCTTCCAGAAGTTTTTCGATCTGATTGAGCCCTTGCATACGTGCATGATCAATAGCTTTTAGCCCGCGACCATCCTTCAGGCTAACATCTGCCTTGTAGGATAATAATAGTTGAACTAATTCTTTCTGATTAAATGTGGCGGCATAAATAAGTGCTGTTGCTCCGTTGAAATTTTGAATATTAACATCTGCTCCTTTTTCAACCAGTAACTGCGCCACATCGGTATATCCCTTAAAACAAACACCCATTAACGCCGTATTACCGCTAGCGTCTTTAGCATTTATTTTAGCTCCACGCGCTATTAAAATTTCACATAAATCCCGGTGTCCATAATAACTTGCCAGCAGAAGCGGGCTCGACCCACGTTGATCAACAGCATCAACAAGTTGAGGCTGTTCTTCTAAAATTTGGTTGATCTGCGCACCATCACCGGATCGGATGGCATTAAAGAGCGTTTCAGAATTCATATTTATAGGGTTAGGTGTCATTTAATTTTAGATTAAGGAGACTGGCACAGCGACGTCCCTTAAGTTTAATCTGTATCCAGCAAGATACCTTTAAGTTGGTGATATCAACAAGCGTTTACATTGATCTTTAAATTAAACAATAAGTTTAACTTATAAAATAACTTTTACAAATAAGAAAAGCTAATTTGAAAACGACACACTCAAATATTAAATTAATTTGTTGTGAAAGAGCTGTTAAACCACAACCGTACCCGCTGGTGTCTTTATAAATTTAAATCAAAATCTAATATTATGAGTAATGCTGTAGATGCCTGGTTAGAAAAAGATTCATTTTCCTCAAATATTACCCGAGGTTTAATTTCAGGTGTTTTAGGTGGCCTGGCCGGTACACTAGTTAAAACCGCAATCGAAAAAGTACTACCTGTACGCAAACCCAATACGCGGTCTGCTCAGGTTAAAATGGTAGACGATCTCTCACATAAACTTACTGGTGAACGCATTAGCGAATCTAACCACAAACTTGCAGAGCAATTGGTTAATATTCCATTTGGTGCAAGTCTGGGTGCGACCTACGGTTATGCTCAACGCGACAAGCCTGAACTTAACATAGTAGAAGGTGCGATCTACGGCGCTACGACCTGGGTAGGTACGCATGAAACATCCCTCCCTTTATTAGGACTAAAAGACAAGCCTAAAGATATCCCGATGAATATTCAGGCAAATGAACTTATCGCACACCTCGCTTTTGGTATAACTACCGAAGTAGTACGCGCGCTTATTTCTAAAAAGCTAAGAGAATAAAATTTAAGGTGCTCGTGGCAAAAGCCTGAAAAATTCAATTTAAATTGCTGTATGTTAAAGAGCAAACAGCTTTATCAAAAAATACTTGCCTTTTTTCAGAGCACAGACTTTGCAAAAGCTTTTCTTATTACCCTGGGCCTGGTATTACCCATATTATTTGGATACTATTTTAACGCATTGAGCATAGGCATTGCCATAGGTACCGGCGTTATGTTCAGCTCTCCCAGCGCAATCACTGGTAGCCTTAAAAACAAACGCATTGGTATTTTACTTTCAACCTTAATTGCAGCGGGAGTAAGCTTTCTTGGTTCCTATATTCCAGAAATTCTCTGGATACAGCTCGTATACTTAGGAGCATTTGCTTTTATACTTTCTTTTTTAGCAGTCTACGGCTTTAGAGCTTCTCTGGTAGGCTTTTCTGGCCTTTTTGCTCTGGTTCTGAGTTTTGCGAATTTATCTGCTTCGGGTCTGGCGTCCCATGAACGCTCCCTTTTAATTGTTGCAGGTGGAGTCTGGTATCTGGGGCTTACATTGCTTTATGACCTTATCGTCCCCAAGAAACAGGTTGAAGAACTTATGGAAACTGCTATAAGTTTATGTTCAAATTATATTAAAACCCGTGGTAAATTTCTGAATCAAAGCGTAGATCGTGACGCAGGGCTTCAAACACTTTTTCAAGTTCAGAGCGATTTTAATGACCATTTAGAAAAACTCCGCGAAATTTTACTGGACAGTCGGTATTCTTCAGGAACTTCAAGCTATTACCGGAAACGCTTTCTGGTACTTAGCGAACTCGTAGATCTTTCAGAATTAGCACTTACAAGCCCTATTGCACCCGCAAAAATGCACGAGGTTCTTCGCAAATATCCAGAACAGTTAAAAGCATTTATCAACTTAAATTTAGCGCAAAGCGAAAGCCTAAATCGAATCGTCAAAAACGATTCTTCTAAAAACAGCTCTAACCTCGCCCCGCTCAAAGACGCAGTAAACGAAGTCAAAAAGCAACTCCAGAACTATACCTCAACCCATCCCTTTACTGAAGATCATATTGTACTTCAAAATCTGTACGAACTTCAGGAACGACAGTCACAGCATATTTTAAACATCGCTCAGATTTTAAACCGAAGCAAAAACTTAAAACCAACCAATAGACCTACTGCTCCTAAACTTGACAATTTTATTACCAGACAGGATTACAGCTTTCAGGTCATGTTGGATAATCTCAATGTGAATTCGCCCATTTTCAGGCATGCCCTGCGACTTGCAGTTACCGCAGTGATAGGTTTCAGTTTGGGAAGCCTTTTTGAACTCCAAAATCCGTACTGGATTTTACTCACTATTATTGTGATTATGAGACCTAGTTACGGCTTAACGAAGCAACGTTCTAAACATCGAATAATAGGAACACTTATGGGTGCGGCACTAGCTGCAGGAATTGTCTATCTGTTTCCAGATAAAATGCTTTTTAGAGTTTTGGCGATTTTAAGTTTTATGATCGCATTTGCAAGCTTACAGAAAAATTACCGCACGGCTGCTTTATTTTTAACACTGAGTATCATTTTCGCTTACGCACTATTACGCCCAGATATTTTGGCCATTATACAGTTTAGGGTACTCGATACCGTTTTAGGGGCCGCACTTGCCGGTCTGGCAAATGCATTCTTATGGCCTACCCGGGAAGGACAGAGTCTACAACACAATCTGGCAGAAAGTCTAGTGGCAAACCGGGATTATTTACAGCAAATACAAACGCACTATCAGACAAAGAATGAAATTTCGGTTGCTTATAAGCTAGCCCGTAAAAAAGCATTTCTAGCAACAGCAACTGTGAATGCTGCGATACAACGCATTTTACAGGAACCTTCAGCTAAAAGCAACTACAACAGCAAACTCTATGAGCTTGTGGTTCTCAATCACACTTTTGTAGGAGCCCTCGCATCTATAGGAAGCTACCTGCGCACCCATAAAACCACGGAGATGGATGCTACATTTAATGTGTATGCCAGGACCATTATCAACAATATCAATACAGCCGTTTCTCTTTTAGAACATACTCCTCAAAACACCAGTGCAGGTATATCTGTTGAAAAACCCACTGAAAAGATTTCGATCTCAAAAGAAACCAAAAAAATATACGAGATGCATATCATAACTGAGCAGCTCAAATGGCTCAAAAGCCTGAGTGAACAGTTTACAAAGCAGCTGCAGGCTCTGGAAGCCTAATTCTAGTGGACTCTCTGAAATTTAAAATTTGAGTCCGAGCTGAAAATAAAATACCATTTATAATAAAAAACCGGTTATCAATTAAAACTGATAACCGGTTTACAAAATAAAGCTCTTTAGTTATTCACTGAGTACGATCTCTTTTGCTTCAAGGGCTGCTTCCACGTCGATGCTTACCTCACGTACCACATTGAAGAATTTCTTACCATCCTTCAGTTTTACTTCGATCTCAGCAACGCATCCATTTTCCATTTTAACTTGGGTTACCTCAACCTCTTTGTTGATTAGAGATTTGGGGTTAGCAATACCTCCTCGTTTGATGATAAAATTACTTTTGGGAAAGTTAATATGGGAGTAAGTTGCGTGTGTTGGACTTGCAATCTTAATCACATCACCTGTTTTTAATTGAGGTGTTTCGCAATTATTTTGTGCCTGCATACTTGTTAAACCGAGTGCCATTGCGGCAATTACTAAAAATGTTTTCATACGACTATTTTTTATTATTACTTATTAGAATTCTTACTGTGTAATAAGCAAGCCGTATACCAACACCTTAAGCACAAAACCCACGAGTTAATTACAACTCTGTAAATCAGTTATTTAAATCAATAAAGAGCAAATAACAGTCAACTGATAAGTGAGTAAAAAGGAACCACCTGAGTAAGAATTACCCGCTATTTTTTGAGCTTCTCGCGCAGTGTTTTCCGGGTAATCTGAAGAATTTCAGCCGCTTTGGTTTTATTGTTTCCGGTAGCCCGAAGCACTTTTCTAATGTATTTACGTTCCATTTCAGCCAGGGATGTAAGTGCATCTTCCGGCATCTCAATATCATATTTTAAGTGATCAGGCAGGTCTTTAACCTGTATACTTTTATCACACATAATCACCGCACGCTGAATCACATTCTCAAGCTCCCTGATATTACCGGGCCAGGAATAACGCTTCAATATTTCTAAAGCTTCGGGCTCTATTTTCAGGTAGCGATCTTTATATTCTAAGCCATACTTGATCAAAAACTTATCCACCAGCAAAGGAAGGTCTGTCATGCGTTTGCGCAAAGGCGGAATATTGATCTCTACAACACTCAGACGGTAATACAAATCTTCCCTAAAAGTTTCCTTCCTGATCATTTCGGCAAGATCATTATTAGTTGCCGCAATGACCCGAACATCTATTTTTTGGGGTTTATGCGAGCCTAACGGAGTTACTTCCTTTTCCTGTAAAACCCGAAGCAAGCGCGCCTGTACGGCAAGCGAAGCGTTCCCTATTTCATCTAAAAAAATAGTACCTCCTTGCGCGGACTGAAAAGCCCCTTTACGGTCATTCTCTGCCCCGGTAAAGGCACCTTTTTTATAACCAAACAATTCGGCTTCCAGTAAAGTCTCGGGGATTCCGCCGCAGTTAACGGGTACAAAGGGAGCCGCTGCAAACTTGCCCTGATAGTGTACCGCACGGGCAACCAGTTCTTTTCCCGTACCGCTTTCGCCACTAACATACAGCGTAGCTTTATTGTCTTTAACCCGGTCTATCACATCAAGAACCTCGTGCATTTCTTCAGAAGAGCCAATGATTTCACCGTAGGAATCACGTTGAACCGGTTGGCGCTGCACTTTAGACTTCGTCTTTGAAACCGAAAGCGCTTTAGCAACAGCTTCTGCGAGTTCGTCACGAGTAAAAGGCTTGGTCAAATATTCGGCCACTCCTGATTTAATCGCTTTAAGGGAATCCTGTACCGAAGGAAAACCGGTAACGATAAGCTTGGGTAAATCAGGATAATGCTCCGAAACAAATTTGATGAGTTCAAAGCCGTCAATCTGCGGCATTTTCAAATCGGTAATCAACAGATCTACCTGCGAATCCCGAAGGATATTAACCGCTTCTTTAACCGAAACCGCGCGATAGGTATGGTAATTCCACCGATGCAAATGCCGCTGCAAAAGTTCTAAAATATGCAGATCATCGTCTACAATTAATATGTTTTCTTTATTCAATCGCATATTCATCTTTAGGCAGGCGCACGGTAAAAAGCGCACCCCGGTCTGCCCGGTTTTGAGCGGTTATACTTCCGTTATGACTGGTTACAATACCGTGTACCACACTTAATCCCAACCCAGAACCTTCTCCCGTAGGTTTGGTCGTAAAAAAAGGTTGAAATATTTTATCCAAAGCTTCATCGGTAAGACCAGAACCTTCGTCACTTATGTCAAATACAACCTCATCGTTTTCCTGAGTAATCCTAATGTCTACAAGACCATTTTTGGGCGAAAAATAAATGGCATTGATAACCAAATTAATGATGATCTGGGTAAGCTGTACGGCATCGACTTTCAGCAAAATAGAATCCTGATCGATATGAAAATCATAACGCACCTGTTCTTTTTTAAAGGCGGCATCCAGTAAATCGAGAGCATCACGCACCACGGGAATGATATTCACTTCTTTTTTTTCCTGCGGAATGGCGTGCGCAAAAAACATCAGTTTTTTTACGACCTCACGAGAAAACATCGCGTTCTTAATAATTTTATCTACGTCTGAAGCAGCAGAATCATGATCGCTTAGATTATCGCGCAACAATTCGGCGAAGCCCAAAATATTTGCAAGTGGGGTGTTTAGCTCGTGGGCTATACCGGCGGTAAGTTCGCCAATAATGGTAAGCCGGTCTGCGTGTTCCATTTGTTGCCGCAACAGCAACTCATTTTTTTTGATAGCCAGACGCTCCAGATAATCACTAATTTTTAAAGCGATATTGTCAATAAGCGGTTGCTCTTCCGGTAAAAAATCAAGTTCGGTTTTATTGAGGTAAACCTGTATTGAGCCGGCTTCTTTCTTGAATAGCTGTATCGTGCTTATGAGCTTTTTAAAAGTTTTTATTTTACCAGTCATCACCGTAAACTCCCCTTGCTCAATTACAACTTCGGTATCAGTGGGGTATTGAAATCCAATCTTAATACTTTGGGCAATACTTCTATACGTTTCCTCGTGATTGGTCTCATCAGCGTTTACCAATATCGAAGAAACCTCATAGAGGCAGGTCAATTCTTTTATACGTTCTTTCAAAGCTGCTTCAACGCTATTCATAAGCCGATCTTAGAGATCGTCTAAGTTAAACATCCTGTTTGTGTAAGACCAAAACTTTGGCTTTAAAATCCTCTTATCGCATCTCAAGCTGCATCTTTTTTAGCAAGCTTTTTTGATTTATAAAAAATTAATACCTGCAGAGCAATACCAATTACGATGAGAAAGAAAATCTCAAGGTTTGCCAATAAATCATTGACATCAAGAGATTTCTGAGCTTCACGGGTAAGGCGCCTACTTTCCTGTACCTGAATTTCACTTAACTCTAGTAGGTTTTGCTGTAATGCATTGAGGCGGTTATTTGTACGTTCTTTAAATTGAAGATCTGCGTTTTTTATTGGATCATCCTGCATTGCTACCAGCTTGTTATAGTCCTGCTTAAATTTCTTCAGCAAATTTTGCTCTGCGGGAGTAAGCTTGGTAGATTCAAATTTGGTGATGATTTCAGAAATTTGTTCGTCCTTGAAGGTTTCTGAAATTGCACCAGTACCATTGAGCAAATCAAGTTGCTGATCTCGAAGGATATTTGAAATTGAAAAAATATAATCCTGTACAAGCACCCGGTCTTCAAAAACTTCATTCATATTATTCTGAACAGTTTTAAAATGATGCTGATCAATACGATTGGTAGCCAAAACAAGTAAAAAAACTACTGCCAGCGCCAATATGGTATTGATTCGCCGGGCGGTATTAAGGTATTTTGCCATGATTTGAGATTTAAATTCTTTTGGAGGGTGCAACTAACCGACCAAATTAAAATCCCAAAACAGGAATCACACTAAAAAACTATTAATCAATACTTTACCGTTAGAACTTTTTGTTTTTTAAAATAATCACTGGTTAAAAAATACGCATATTGGATACTAATTACCCGGTAAAAAGGAGTCTTTGAGTTAAATGCCTGATAAGGTCACAGAAAGAAATATTTACAGCGGCTGGTCGATGCTGTCAATTAAGACCTATGTTTTTAAACCTCAACAGCCCTGTTGCCTCGGGAGAATCCGAATTTGTAGCCTCACCAGGGATAGAACCCAAGGGCTAGACCTCCCTATTCACAGGGGATTGTCGCTTTCGTCAAATTTCTGTTGACGATCTGTGAATTTATAACCGTCTGATTACCAACTTTCAAGGTAAATTTAGTCATTTTAATAAAATAAAGCATAACTTAAATTCTTAAACTAGTCCTCTAGTACGCTAAAAATACGAGCAAGAAAGATTCAGTTTTGAAAGTTAATTTAATACCGTGTACGTCCGTCACCTATGGAGACGAATAGTTTTTTGCTCACAAATCCTGAGGGTCGCGTTGCTTTAGCTTTTGATGTTATGGTAAGGGCAATATACTTTTTTGCGGTCATACTCCCTTTAAACCCTCCAGTTTCTTCGTCAAGCATTCGATTAACTACCTTTAATTGATGTTCATTCAGGGAATTTCTATGGAGATCAAAAAAACGGGCTTTTCTCAAAGTAAAAGAAACAAGCTTGAATTCAAAGAGCTTCTCTTCTATTTCAGTTGTAGTATACTTAAAATTTAGCCAGTCTTCGTGTTGCCAGTTATACATGATGAGCGATTAAAGTAGTTAATTGGCTCAGATATAATCAAAAAATGAGCCGATTAGGAATGATAATCGGCTCATTTTTTCACTTCCATTTATCTTGAAAAAAGTCGCTTCTTAATTTTTGTCTACAATTCCTGTTAATAGGTTTTAATAGAGCCTGATAAATCTTTTATAGGAAGAATCATCAATAAGCTTGTGAAAGAAAAACAATCAGTGAAATACAGGAACATAAATCACATACATCAACCATTTACTTATTTCATCTTGAGCAAATCCTTTTTTGCTCAATTGAAATAGTTTTGTAGATCAAAACGCATACGGGATTTTGGTGTTTCATTTACTTCCTCCAGAGCCGTCGCAATACCATTTTTGATAGTTGTTACCTTCGGGATTTTAAATTAGAAAAGGGCTATAAATAGGAAGGCATGGCCGACCGGTTTATGCGCCCGACTAATTTAAAATCCTGTATTTTTTCTATTAAAAAAGGTATGCTGTATGGAGTGTATTAAAAGGAAAATAAATCACAAAAGGAAAAGATTGTCCATTGCAAGTTAGGATGCCCAGCGAACTCAGGTCAAAAATGGCTAACCCAATTAGGTAATAAAAAATTGACATTTTTGGCCTGTGTTCAAGACCTTCTGGACGAACCTCTTTCCCCGAAACACAGTGCAGGGGAATGTGGTGAGGACTACCTATACTTTCCTTCTTTACTCCTATCTAAATCGGATTTGTCGCAAAAATCTGCTTATTTATAGGGCTTAAAAGCACATTTGTTGCAAATTTTTCAAAATCAAGTAGCAACACCAAATATAAATCACTGAAATAAAATGAGTTATGCATCTGTAACATCGCGCAGCGTGTTACCCTCTTGCTACTCATTTTATATCCGCTACGCTACTAAAAATGGCAGTTTTTTTAAATTCATTTCTGCGTTATAATCTAAATAATTGAATAAGAATCATCCTATCTAGAAATGAAACGTACAGTATTAAAGTTTAAACTCTTGATTTGTATGTCAATTTAAAACCATTGCCATTACTTTTATTTTTTTAACCTGTATTATCAACCAACATATTCCGCTTTCATCCAATCATAAGGCTTTCTTGCAACCCATTGTCCACGAGTAAAATCAGGGAATTCTTGTGGTTCGCCATTGTTTTCGATGGAAGCTTCAGATAATGGGGTAATGGCACTCCAGGCTGCAGCGTCGTAGGCATCTATAGGAGGAGCTACATTTGCCAATGCCGATTCTACAAATGCTTTCATCACAAAATAATCCATACCACCGTGACCGGCACCGTTAGCTTCTTCACCATACTTTTGCCATACCGGGTGATCGTATTTTTTAAGCCATTCATCTGAACTATCCCACTGGTGTGGCTCCGACTTTCCTTCTATATATATACGATCTCCGTCTTTTTCCCAAAGTCCATTTGCGCCTTGAACTCTAAAGCCAAGTGAATACGGCCTGGGTAAATTGGTGTCGTGTGTCACAATAATGGTTTCGCCGTTTGCGCATTCAATCATAGAAGTAATCACATCTCCCTGCTTGAATTTCACTTTTGCATTAGGATGGTCTGCTCCACCGTGATCTACAACATATTTGTGAAGACCTACAGCTTTAGTGGCATTTGCTGTCATACTGGTAAAGCGGTTACCTCTATTAATATCAGCCATTGCTGCTATGGGCCCTACACCGTGTGTGGGGTATGTATCACCATTGCGTAGAACCGAATGTTTGGTTCTCCAACGTGCTTCAGAAAGACCTTTTTCTCCAAACTCAACACCACCTCCATAAGGTTGTTTCCCATTATTGAATTTTACTTCACGTAAATCATGCTGATATCCACAACGGTAATGCAGCATTTCACCAAAGACGTTTTGTCTAACCATATTAAGCACAGCCATCACATCTCTTCTGAAATTCACATTCTCTAGAAACATCATATGTGTGCCGGTAGCCTCGTGCGTATTTACAAGATCCCAGCATTCCTCAATAGTTTGGGAGGCCGAAACTTCAAGACCTGCATAAACCCCTGCTTTCATAGCCGCAACAGCCATTTTAGTATGCCATAGCCACGGAGTGGATATTACAACAGCATCTACTTCAGGAGAATCTAAAAGGTCTAGGTAAGCATTCTCGTCACTATCAAAAACCAAAGGTTTCTTTCTACCATCTTTTTCAATGAGATCGAGCGCTATTTCAATTCGCTTTGGATCAACGTCACAGATCGCAGTAATCTCCGTATCCTTACGGTGAATTGCGTTGTTGAGGTGATTAGTTCCCCTAAGTCCTATCCCTATAAATGCTATTTTTAAGCGATCTGTTGCGGGTCTACGATTAAATGGAAATACCAGATTGGGAGCAAGAGTTATGCCTGCACCTACTACGGCAGAGCCTTTTATGAAATTTCTTCTTGAGTTCATAGATTATTGAATTATCTAAAATGCTTTTGATTTGAATTAAATTTTGATTAGGGTATTATTTTTATATAAATACCAAAGCAATGCATAAAGTATTGCAAAACCGCCCAGTACTGTGACGCTCTCATAATAATCTTCAAAAAATTGCTTAAGACCAAAAAGTAGTTGATCTGCAATACCTGAAAAATTGATTATGTGGGAGAGTACATAAGCCACGATCGCATTTGAACCGATAACTTTAAGCGGGAAGATCCAGCCTTTTTGTTTTTTAATATCAATGATCCAAAAAAATAGTGCTAAAGCCAGAGAACATATACCTGAGGTTACCAGTACAAAAGTTGATGTCCATATTTTTTTTACAAATGGATGTATCAAGTTTAAAATAAGTCCTGTTATAAGGAGTAAACCTCCATATACTATTAAATTTTTAAGGCGCTTTTCAACTTTAATGTTTTGCTTTACAAACTCGCCGGCAAATAGCCCAGACAAAGTCGTCGCTATAAAACCAAAGGAAGAAAGCAGCCAGGTATATTGAAATCCGTCATCGAATCTCCCAAAAATTAAACGATCCATATAAATAGCCAAATTTTTATCAGGCTCAATAAAACCTTTTCCATATCCGGGAACAAATACAAATTCCAGTAGGATTATATAAATCACAAGGCAAGCCACAAAAAATACATAGCGTTTTCCTTTAGACAAATGCATATAGGCCATTGTACTAAAAACGTAGCCTATCGCAATAGCTTGTAACGTATTGCTAAAAATCTTAAATGAACCCAAATCAAATGCCAAAAGATTCCCCTGAACGACCCAGCCCAAAATAAAGAGAATAAAAAACCTCCTCAAGATATGAATGTATAAGGTCTTATGAGATAACTCACCCGATTTTAGTCTGCTTTCTAATGAGAAGGGAATGACCACCCCCACCAAAAACAAGAATAATGGCATTATGATATCGTAAAAATGAAAGCCATACCACTCTGGATGTGAAAACTGATTCGCCAGGAAACCTGTGAAATTTGTACCGGCTCCTGCATCCAAATAATAGAAGAATTGATCTGCTACAATAATCATTAACATATCAAAACCTCTTAAGGCATCAATAGAATCTAATCTATCTTTCTGTTTTACCATGGAATGCTTTTAAAAACGAGCCGGAAATCTCTTATAGATATAGGTGAGATTAAAGCTCAATAACTACAAACGAACTGTCATCAGGGAAACTCGCTACTGCAGACCAGCCAGAAGTTAATTCTGTAAAAGCAAATCCTATACTTTCTCCTACACTTCCAAACTGAGATTTAGGTATAGAAAATTCAACTGCATGAGTATTGTCATCCAAGGGAATTATGTTTGAAACTTTTAGATTAGCCCCCGAGCCTGCAATTGGAGCCCATCCCCAACCTCCATTAGGATCAATGTGATTGTAAAAAGCTCCCCATCCATTACTTACAAAGGGTCCTTCAAATAGAAAATCGGCACCCGAAGAAGCAGGCCATGTCCCATGTAAAAATCCGGTAGTTGCATCCCCGTCAGAATTAATGAACATATCCACAATTGCCATATTCATACTGGTATTTCCTTCCAGATAAACGTTAACCATTGCACCTTTTGCCCATACTTTCATTTTTTGCATTGAACCTTGTGTAGGATCAGGGCTTTCGTAAGCATATTCTACATCATTCCAGTCATCAAACTCCCCGTCAACCTCGATATTGACAATAATAATCTCAGGAGCCTGAATGGTCTTTGAAATGTAAGATTCCTGACCATTCTCATTAAATGCTGTCAAGGAAACCGTTAATTCTCCGCCAATGTCATAGGTATATACCGGGTTTTCTTCATTTCCATAAAATTTTAAATCCCCAAAGTCCCAACGGTATGCTGTTGCATTTTCAGACAAATTGGTAAAGGTAAATGTGCTTCCGTCATTTGTAAACGAAAAATCAGCAACGGGCATATCTCCTGTTGCAGTATCATCATCACTGGCGCAACTGTAAGTCAACACCAGGCTCAAAAACATCAAGCAGTTAACAATTTTTTTCATAGTTATGTGTATAAGGTTATTGTATTTCCAGATTATGCTTTAAATCATTTGTGCCGGCTTTACCATCCCAGGTATTTTTATTAGCCAGCTGAATTCGGTAAGAGGGAAGATCTTTTAAAGTTTCTGCCGCATCCTTAATTGCCAAATACAGCTTGTAATTTCCTGTAGGGATTCCAGATATAGAAACTGTATCAGAAAAGTCAAGAGATCCATCAGGTACTACACGTCTTAAATCAACATTTAATGCTTTTTCATACGTCTCGCTCCCTGTTTCTGATTTGAAAACCAAAAAGACTTCTTTATTGAGATATACCGGAGCGAAGCCGGTGTTCTTAAAGCTCAAATCTAGCTTTAGGGAAGCTGAACCTGAGATTTTCTTAGGAAATTTTGCCTCGCTAAGGGACAACCTGTAACCTAATTTACGTTCAAAATCATCAAAGCAGTCATCGTTTCTCCAACCGTTTAGAACAGGACCGTAGTAATCCAAATTAAGATAGGTCCATTTTAAAAGGCTCATTTCATCTTCTGCAGTAGTACAACTTGCTGCAGGTATTCCTGAAGGCGGACACGTTTCACCTCCTGTTGGCACAAAAAAAGCTTCATCACTTATGTATTTTTTATCAGCTGCAACATTTTCATACGTGCCATAATCTGTTGTGCTTGCCATAAAGCAATCATTATGAAAACCTACCCGGGCTAAATCTGAAGTACCATAACCCACACTTTCGTTTATGGCCTGAGTATAGTCAAAAATCTCACGTTTAAACTTCGGCGTACGTAATTGTACCATTACATTTTGTGGAAAGGTATTTAACAACTTGGTAAGCACCCGCTTCTTATTTTCAGGTGTTGTCAGATTATTGCTTGATGCGTGCCACTCTCCCCAGGCACCTATAAATCCCGCCTGGACAAAAGGTATAATATCTGAGTTTGCGGTTACCACGTCTTTAAGCTGATCCAGATGTTGCTCTACAATTTGAATAGGAGCGTCTTCGCCATCCATCTGATTGGTGTAGGCAAAGCGAAGTATACTTTTTAATCCCGCTTTACGAATGCGGTTAAAATCTTCGGTTATCAAATCAAGCTGTGTCTGGCTAAGAGGTGCATCCTTAAATTTTTCGAGATAATACACTCTCAGAATCAAAGTCACTTTTTCATTTTTTAAATAATTGAGCAGATCTTGTGACAAGGCATCACCTTCAGCCATCACGCTATAGGTATGCATAAAACCTCTGTCAGGATTGGCAATAACCTCTGTTGAGGACTCGTAACTGATCTCTGCAATAGTATCATCTGTAACTCCTGAATCGGGTTTAGTCTCATCATCTTCCCCCTGGCAGCCACCCGCTAGCATAAGAAATGCTACAAAGAGAATTCCCGTTATGCGGGGTATGCTATTAAAATGCTTTATTTCCATAATTTTAGTTATATCCCGGGTTTTGAATAAAAGCTCCTTTACCTTCACTAATACGTGCCAACGAAAAAGGAAAAACTGTCTTGTAAGGCGCACTTTGACTGGCAACGCCATTCAATTCGTTACAGCGCTCTACAAACTTACCGTGTCTTATAAGGTCTGACCGGTATTGCCCGTTCTCGCACCAGTACTCGTGCGAGCGTTCAAGCAGCACCAAATCATTAAAACTATCTAAATCAGGATATTGATCCAGAGTGACCTCACTTATTTGGGCGCGCCGTCTTACGATATTGATTAAATCTATAGCTTCCTGATTAGGTCCTCCTGAACTGTTCGCTATTGCTTCTGCTTTTGATAAAATAACATCAGCATATCGATACATAATGATATCTACCGTTGTTAATGCAGTAGTACGATCTAAATCCTGATTTATTTTTAGCGGCAACGGCCCCAACTGCATTCGGTTTCCGGGATTATCACGATTGTACGTTATCCCATCTGTACCTGTATATTCTGCAATAAGGTTTGTCTTCCTGATATCAGATTCTTCAAAAGAATCATAGAAGTACCACGAACTTTGGATTGTTCCATAACCGCTCTTACCGGGAAAATTGTTAGGCAATACCATAAGTTGCCATTGGTTTTCACTGGTACCTGCATAATCTGCAGGAATAGACCAGATCACTTCTTTACTGTCAGTGGGTGCTTCAACATCCCAAAGGCCTACATAATCGTCCTCAAGCTCAAAATAATTCATATTCATAATTGCATCGGCCTGTGTTTCTACATCTGCCCATCTTTTTTCATGAAGGTAAAGTCTAATGAGTAACATATGTGCTGTTGCATTGCTAAACCTTCCATAATCAGTATCTTCAGGTCCGGGTAAGTCTGCTGCAGCCGCTAGAAGATCTGCTTCAATAAAGCTAACGGTTTCTTCGTTGCTCAATCTGGCCAGTGGAGCTTCTTCTAAAGGGTTCAATAGAACATCTAGAGGAGCAATTACTAAAGGCCCATAAAAATCAAATAATTCATACGCCAATAAACCACGGGCACATCGTATCTCAGCAATGGCGCGCTGCTTTGCATTTTCAGGAACGGAAGAATTTTGGATCAGATCAATATTTAAAGTCATATTGCTGATTTGATTGTAAAACACATCATAAAATCGTGTAACACCAGTAGTTGAAGGATTCCAACTGTGTAAAGTCGCTTCCTGCTGAAGGCCATAAGGGCCCTGTAAAATTTCGGTGGTAGCATCTGAGATAAACATAATTCCATTCTCAGAGGTTGTATGAATACCATTGCCATAAGAACCTCTTAACGGATAATATGATGCAAAAACCAGTGCATCTACATCCGCTTCAGATGCGGGAAATATGCTTGGATTGATTTCATCATAATTAACTGGATCTAGCACGTCATCACAGCTTATCGTAAAAACGCTGAGTATGCTTAGAAAATAGATATATACTTTTTTCATAATGTTTTTTTTAGAATTTAATATCCAGGCCTAAGGTGAAGGTTCTAACATTAGGGTATGCCGCCGTATAAGCATCTGTCTCCGGGTCAATCCCTTTATACGGAGTAATCACGAAAAGATTCGTTCCATCCAATCTAAGGGCTGCACTGTTTAAAAGATTACCAAACCATTCCTGAGGCAGGCGGTAACTAAGTGATGCATATTGCAACCTTATGAACCAGGCATCCTGAAGGAAAAAATCTCCAGAGCCATATCTGGAAAATCCAAAATGCGAAGCCGGTCTGGTGGTTGAGGGGTTCTCAGGAGTCCAGCGTTCATTTACACTTCTTAAAGCATTTCTACCATTAACTGCTACACCGTATGCACTTACACCGTAACTAAAATCTGTTAAATCGGTAATTTGTCGTCCAAACATCCCATTAAACTGCAGATTAAGTTCAAAATTCTTGAAGGTAATGATATTAGCTAAACCGGCAGTTACATCAGGATCTGTAGAACCAAGAAGTACAATATCTGCTTCGTCTATTATGCCGTCTGGCGCACCGGTTCTTAAAAATCTTCCGTTTTCATCAACTGCAGGATTACCTGCATCGTCGCGCTCAAAACCGTTAAGGTCTTTAATTTTAATCATACCTGGAAACAAGTCTGGTTGAGCAGGCACCTCTTCGCCTACTTGCATTATACCATCAGCAATATAAGAATAGCGAGCACGTATAGGGTCTGTATCGCTTTGGTACACAGCAGGTTTAAAATCTGGTGCGCGTTCTTTCCAGTTGTTTTTATACGTTGAAAATGTAAAAATACTTTTCCACTTGAAATTTTGTGTGCTAATATTATTGGAGTTGAGCGTAAACTCAAAACCTTTTCCTTCAGTAGTACCAACGTTTGCAAGCACCTGTCCAACTGCATTATAGGAGTTAATCGGTTTTGATTGCAAAAGGTCTGAAACTTCACGATAGTAAAACTCTAAGCTTCCATAGACCCTATTGTTCCAAAGGCCAAAATCCAGACCCAGATTAGTCTCAGTAGTGGTTTCCCATTTTAAATCTGGGTTTGCAAGTCTAAAAGGGAAAACTCCCGTAAGTACCGACTCATCAGGACCCAGGTAAGCCGGCCCTGCTCTAAGTGCTGCAAAGGCATTACCCGTAAGACCACTCGAGTTTCCGGTTTCACCATAACTTACACGCAATTTCAATTGTGAAAGTGTTTCTCTTAAAGGCTCCATAAAAGATTCTTCAGAAATTTTCCAACCTATTGCTGCAGAAGGGAAAAACCCATAACGGTTGTTCTCTGCAAATACACTTGCACCATCACGTCTTAATGTTCCGGTGAAAATATATTTGTCGTCAAAAATGTAATTCAATCTAGTGAAATAAGATATGAAGCCATATTCACCATTGAAGGAAGATACAATTGGCCTGTTTGCTCCGGTACCCAAATTGTTAGCCAAAAACGCGTCGGTTATAAAATTAGATGCAGTAGCACTTGAACCTTCTGATCTAAATTTCTGTCTTGAAAAACCAAGCAGAACGGTTAATTGATGCTTATCTGCATAGATATCATCGTAGGTAAGAGTAAGGTCTACCAAATCATCATTTTTTTTCTGATTAGCAATATCTGCCCTTCCATTCTCAAGTGCTCCTGCATAGATTGAAGTAGGCAAATAAGACCTTCTGTCGCTAAACCCTTGATCTACACCATACTGAGCTCTAAATAGTATTTGATCTATAGGTTTAAGCTCTAGATAAAAATTTGCTAAAGTGCGATCAACAGTACCTTGATCGGTAATATTTAGTAATGAAAATGGATTTGGTTCAACCGCACTGTCTGGGTTGAGTGGGTAGTTGCCATCTTCATCTATAGCCTCAATTTGCGGTCCCTGCTGGATTGCAGCACGAATGATTCCTGAATTCTCAAAACCATCAATACCCGACTGCGATAATTCGCGAGTAGATAATTGAGAGTTATTATTATTAATCTTACTTTTTGTAAGGTTTAAACCAAGCTTTAGATAATCATTAACTTCCTGATCCAGATTGAAGCGAAGGGATACCCGGTCAAACGCGGACTTTTTAATAATACCCTTATTCTCAAATATATTACCTGAAAGGAAGTACTTTGTTTTAGCGCTTCCACCTCTCAATGAAAGATTATGTTGCTGTATTCCTCCATCACGGGTAACCAAACCCAACCAGTCAGTACCCGGGCCACTATTACGTATATTTTCATCAGAATAATATCTTCTAAATTCAACTCCATTAACAGGATCTGCAATTGCTTCCTCTAAAGTTCTATCACTGTAAGGAAAAACCCGATTTTGAAATGCCCAGTTTTCAAAAGCAGCTTCATTCCTCAGCTGTTTCCATTCTTTAAGCTTAAAAACATCATAATCCTCGTCTTTGTAAGCCTGGTAAGAATAAGAACCTGAGTAACTTACCTGTACATCTCCTTCTATACCTTTCTTGGTTGTAATTAAAATTACTCCATTCGCAGCCCGTGCTCCGTATATTGCCGTTGCACTGGCATCTTTAAGGACTTCAATAGATTCAATATCATTGGGGTTAAAAGAATTCAAAATTCCCTGTGTACCACCACTATAACGGTTACCATTAGAAGGCTGACCAAAATTGTTTTCATCCAAAGGAAAACCATCAACAACTACAAGCGGTTGATTACTTGCATTTATAGATGCCGCACCACGTATCACAATATCAAGACCCCCACCAGGTTGTGCGCTGTTTTGAGTAATCTGCAAACCTGCCGCTCTACCCTGAAGAACCTGACCTACAGAAGGCGCTGTAGACAGCACCAGCTCATCTCCCTTGACAGATGAAATCGCACCGACCAGATCACTTTTTTTCTGAGTACCATAACCAACCAAGACAACCTCATCCAATTCTGACGTGCTACTTTTTAGAGAAATCGATATTGACGTCCTTCCATCCACGGAAATCTCTTGGGATTCAAAGCCTACATAGCTGAAAATCAGCATCCCGTCCTGAGCCACAGCTATTTCGTAATTTCCATCAAAATCTGTTACAACACCAGTATTCGTCCCACCTACTGAAACATTCACACCGGGTATGGGAACACCTGTGTCTGAATCAGTGACAGTACCACTCACCTGTATAGTTTGAGCAAACGCAGAAACACAAAAACTAAAGATAAGCGCCAGGTTAAAAAAAGTTTTAATCATGATTGTTAAGTTTAATAGATTTATTGATGAAAACAAACAAAAGATTTCTTTGAATTGTTACTAAGACATCAAAACTTCTGCTAATATATTAATTATTTATTAAAAAGAAAATATATCGAAATAATTTTCTTTCGTTTTCTTTTTAATGCTATTATTTTTCAATAATAACTGGTTTTAGGATTACAGATATCATTAATATCCTTTCGATCTTTGACCTGTAACAAAACTTTTCCAAATTATACCCTTGCATTATTGTAGGGTCCAAAAAAACACCTTAGTTCTGGACTCCCAACAAAAAAGACATCAGGCCAATTTCACAGATGTGTTTTTTGGAAGTAAATAGCTGATGGTTAGAAAATGACCTCCTTAACTTTTGACCAAAGCTTATACAAAAGAATTGCAGCAATCAAAGTAAGTATAGTGAGAATAGTAGCCAGCGTAGTCCACCCATAAATCCAGTAACCTGTTGCAAACAGGGCTCCATACACCACAATAAGGCCTACCAAAGTTGCAGCTATACCTGCGGGAACATTCCATTTTGTGTTTCGAGCCGGCAAGGATATATCTTCCTTACTGGCACGATTCAGAATACGCAACCAACCAGGTCCACCTGGGCGAATTTTTTCGTAAAAACGAAATAGGACGGCGTCGCTTTCAGGTTTACCAAATAACGTGACAGCAAGCCAACTGAGCGTAGTTATGAGAACTACAAAGGGATAAGTCATATATCCAGGCAATAATCCAGCAACTGCCAGCTCGGAAACAGCATCTACACCCCCAAAAAGATAGAGACCCGCATCAGTAAAATTTAAAATTATACTTATTACACCAGAAACAAACATAGCCGTTATCTCGCTCCAGGCATTGATGCGCCACCAAAACCAGCGTAGTATAAAAATCAATCCTGTACCCGCTCCAAACATAAGAATGATATTAAAAAGCTGTAGGGCATTATTTAGAACTAAAGCCAGTGCAGCAGAAATAATCATAAGCAGCACAGTTGATATTCGCCCCACATTAACAAGCTCCTTCTGCGAAGCATTTTTGTTAATCTGTTGCACGTAAAAGTCATTTACCACATAAGAAGAACCCCAGTTTAGATGTGTTGATATAGTAGACATATAAGCGGCTATTAGTGAGGTCAACACAACACCTAAAAGGCCATTTGGAAGTTTAGTAAGCATTGCCGAATAGGCCAGATCATCCCCTAGTTTACTTTCAGCGACATTAGGAAAGGCGTCTTTAATGCTGGCGATATCAGGATAGACAACCAACGAAGCCAAAGCCACCAAAATCCACGGCCAGGGTCTTAGTGCATAGTGCAGAATATTAAAGAAAAACGTTGCTCCTATTGCGTGGTTTTCATTCTTTGCAGCAAGCATTCGCTGTGCAATATATCCTCCTCCACCGGGCTCTGCCCCTGGATACCAGGCACTCCACCATTGTACCGCAAGAGGAATAATCAATAGAGTTATCAAGGTGCCGGTATCATTAATATCCGGCAGGATATTTAATTTTTGAGATACTTCCTCATGGCTGAGCAATTGAGAAATACCTCCCACCTCAGGAATGTTTACCAAATAGTATGCAGCTCCAATACCACCGGCCATTGCAACAAAAAAGAGAATAAAATCGGTATAAACCACTCCCTTAAAACCGCCCACTGTACTAAAAATTACCGTCACCAAGCCTGCGATACCTACAACCGCAATAGGACTAAGCCCTAACATAACCTGACCGATTTTAATTGCAGCAAGAGTAACCGCGCTCATCGCCAATACGTTAAAAACAACCCCTAAATAGACCGATCGAAATCCTCTTAAAAATCTAGCCGGTTTGCCACCATACCGCAACTCATAAAATTCAATGTCAGTAGCAACACCAGAGCGGCGCCATAGTTTCGCATAAACAAAGACAGTAAGTAGACCTGTAATTAAAAAAGCCCACCAAACCCAATTACCCGAAACCCCCTTATTACGAACAATATCAGTGACCAAATTCGGTGTATCTGTAGAAAAAGTGGTCGCCACCATAGAAACCCCAAGCAACCACCACGGCATCGTACGACCCGAAAGGAAATATTCAGACGAACTCTTACCCGATTTTTTAGAAACATAAAAGCCTATACCCAAGGTAACAGCAAAAAAGCCGAATATAAATAGGTAGTCTAGCATATTTAAATCAATCATAATTCTAAATATTAGGTTTAATATATCTTTTTTTAAGACCAGTATACCTGCAAATGATCAGGCTTAATTAAATTAAAGTGAATAATACAAATGCATAAAAACATGATTTTCTTTGCCTTATTATTAAACTAAATTTTTTCTTTAAAAGTATCTTATGGCTATAAATCAAAAGTAAATGTAAGAAAATAAAAATATCGAAAGATTTTTTTATTTCGTTTTATTTTTATTTCTTTGAATCATTAAATGAGGTAATAGCGTTTCAAAAAAATTAATCTTTCATTGGGATTGTCTATACTGAAGTAGTCTTTATATGTTATGAATACAAAAACAATCGAAAGCATAAAAAATAGCAACACCTATAGTGAAATTTTTGCGCAGCCCGCTTTGTGGATGGAAGTTTATTCCCTTATAAAAAGCCAAAAAGAACAGCTCCAGCACTTTCTTAAGCCTATTTTGGCACAAAAAAACTTACGTATCATTCTTACCGGTGCTGGCTCTTCAGCATTTATTGGCGAAGCTGCACAAGGCATTATTCAAATGCAAACCGGAAGTCTAACACAGGCCATTGCAACAACTGATCTCGTTACGCATCCGCAAAATGCATTACTGCAAAACATTCCTACTCTGGCCATATCTTTTGCACGCTCAGGTAATAGCCCAGAAAGCGTAGAGGCCATTCGCCTACTTGATTCTCACTGCCGTGTTATTAATCATATATTAATTACTTGCAACAAAGACGGTGAAGTTGCCGAGTACGGACGTAAAAGCAAACATTCTTACAGTCTTATCCTTCCTGAAAGCAGTAATGACAAAGGACTGGCTATGACCGGAAGTTTTACCTCTATGCTACTGAGCAGCCTGCTGATTTTTGATTTAGAACATTTGAAGGCTAAGTATGAAGTTGTCACAAATATCGCTCATCAAGCATCAGAAGTACTTAGCGCTGCTGCAGACATACAAAAAATAGCTGGGTTGAATTTTAGCCGTGCCATATTTTTAGGATCTGGACCAGCTTTAGGAATCGCTCGTGAATGCCATCTCAAACTTCAGGAACTTACTGATGGCCAAATTGTTTGCAAACATGATTCTTTTTTAGGTTTTAGACACGGCCCCAGAGTTGTTGCTAACGAGGACGCTTTACTTATTTATCTTACCGCAGACGATAAGCACACCAAGCTTTATGAAAATGATCTGATAAAAAGTATTGCTAAAGACGCTCGTCACATTCCTGCTATATGTATGGGCTGTGACAGCCATAAAGATCTTAAAAATACTATTGCTTCTTTTGGAAAAACCTTATACAACACTAATGGTCTGTATATTTTACCCTACGCCCTTATAGGGCAGTTATTGGGTTTCTTCAAATCTTTAAATCTAAGTCTCAACCCTGACAATCCTTCTGTAAGCGGAGCTATAAGCCGCGTTGTAGAAGGTGTTAATATTTACGAATAAACTATGATTCTGTGTGTGTGCCCAAACCCTGCGATTGACACTTATGCCTGGATACCTCAATTAAAAACTGGCCAGACAAATCGTGTAAGCCATACTGTGTCTTATGCCGGAGGTAAGGCTATTCATGTAGCTTTAGCATTGACAGAACTTGGAGCTGAATGTAAGGTTTTAGGTTTCTGGGCAGGAAGTAGAGGGAACTTTCTTCGTGATCAGCTTGAAAGCAAAGGTATCGACACTACAGGAGTAAATCTTAACGGGGAAACGCGCACCTGCTATACTTTTAGATCTACTGATCAAAATACTAATAACACTGAACTACTTACCCCAGGCCCCCACGTAGACCCCGATAACTGGGAGACTTTTTTAAAAATTTATACTGAAGAGATTCAGCTGGTTGAGTATATCAATATCAGCGGCTCCCTGCCAAATGGAGCGCCTGATGATGGCTATCTGCAATTGGCTGAATTAGCTAACAAATACCACAAAAAGCTAATTGCAGATTGTTCAGGCTTACAACTGAAAAATTTACTGAAAACTTCTTTCTTTGGCTTACATCTCAATCAGCATGAAGCATCTGAATTACTACAATCAGAAAATCTTATAGATATTTTTCCAACATTATCAGAAAAGGTAAACCTTATTGCCCTTACTGTTGGTAAGGAAGGTTTGTATTTACATAAAGATCGTGAAACTCTTCATGCCAATGTAACTATAAAAGAAATTAAAAGCACAGTGGGTAGTGGAGATTGCCTTACCGCAGGAGTAATTTACGCGTTGTCTCAAAAAGCCTCTATTCAAGAAATAGCGAAGTATGGTGTCTCTTGCGGCGCGGCAAATTGCCTCAATGAAGATCTGGGTATGTTGCGCAATCAGGATGTCGCACAATTAGTATCTAAAGTCAGTTTAAAAACAATATATGAAACAGCCTAAAAAAATACTGGTAATAGGCGAACTCAACGTGGATATTCTACTTAATGGCATTGACGGCTTCCCACAAATGGGAAAAGAAATTCTTGCCGATAGTATGAATGTAGTATTGGGGAGTTCTTCAGCTATTTTTGCAGCAAACGCAGCCGCTTTGGGTGCTTCAGTAAGTTTCTGCGGAAAGGTTGGTAATGATGCTTATGGTGAACTTTGTGTTAGGACTTTAAAGAATATGGGTGTTCAAACTGATTGGATTTCGATTTCTGCCGAAAAAAACACCGGAGCCACCCTCATACTCAATTACGATCAGGATCGAGCCAATATCACCTATTGCGGGGCAATGGTCGATTTTACTCAAACCGATATACCCTGGGATCATATTGCAGATTTTGATCATGTACACCTTTCTAATTTTTTTGTACAGGAAGGCATTCGCAAGGATATTCTTGAGATTTTTAAAAAACTGAAAGAGTATGGAATCACCACCTCGCTAGACACGCAATGGGATGTCCTGGAACGCTGGGATTTTGATTATAAAAGCTGTCTACCCTATGTAGATTTCTTTTTACCCAACGAAAGCGAACTATTGGCCTTAACCGGGTTTGATTCCATCGAAAAAGCTATCACTGAAATTCAGGATTTCACGAATTACCTTGCTCTTAAAATGGGAAATGAAGGTAGTTGGGGGATTTACAATAAAGAAATCCTTAAAACTGATGCCTTTTCTCCAGAAACTTTTGTGGATGCCATCGGCGCCGGTGATTCTTATAATGCAGGCTTTGTAACACATTTTCTGAATACTCAGAATTTTAAAGAAAGTCTGATCAACGGCAATCTTATGGGAGCTGTAAATACCACTGCTACAGGCGGTACTCAAGCCTTTTCCAGTCAAAAATCTCTTCATCAAATACTTAATAAATTAAAAACCGCCCGTAAAAATGAACAGTATGAAATTGATTGATCGGTTACATAAATATACTCAGGCCAAACGTGGTCTTTTAGCTACAAACTACTATAATCTAGAAACCCTACAAGGCGTGTTACAAGCGGCTTCAAATCTTGGCGAACCTGTTATTTTACAGCTTACTCAAAGTTCTATAGATTATATGGGGATCGATACCGCGGTTGCGTTGGGCCGTACTGCCCTTGCAGAATATCAAGTGGATGGTTACATTCATCTTGATCATGGAGGCTCAGTAGAACTGGTACAGCGTTGTCTGGATGCTGGTTTCGATTCAGTTATGATAGATGGTAGCGAGTTGCCTTTTGCAGAAAATGTCAAAATCACCAAGGAAGTGGTTAAGCGGGCAAAATCCTATGGCGCTCACGTAGAAGCCGAGCTGGGTTTTGTTGCAAAACTAGGACAGGAACACGGCTCACAGGGATTTACACAACCTGAAGAAGCCAAATCTTTTGTAGAGACCACAGGCGTTGATGCGCTTGCTATTGCAATTGGTACTGCACATGGTTTTTATAAACAAGAACCAAAGTTAGAACTTGATCTTTTAGAGCGTATCGCAGCAGTTACACCCGCGACCCTGGTCTTACACGGGAGTAGCGGTGTACCGCACAACCAGGTTCAGGCTGCAATAACCCGGGGAATTTGTAAAGTAAATTTGGCGACAGAAATCAAAAATATCTTTATGTCTACTTTACAACAGGAACTTAGAAATACAGAAGAAATTGATCTGCGTAAAGTTTTCCCTAATGCTACTGCTGAAATCACCAGGCTGGTGACTGAAAAATTAAAGATGATTAAAAACGAAGAATATGCTACGGCCATTCATTGATGCTCATGTTCATTTAAATACCAATACGAAAGCCAAGCTCAAATTGGCTAAAGAATATGATGCCTATTTCATTTCGATCAATACAGATATTCCCTTTTTTATAAGCCTGGATAAACAAGAGTCTCTGATTCACGAGTTGAATCAAATAGAAAACCGAAGCTTTTTTATCACATCTTTTGATATTGAGTATTGGGATACCGAAAAATGGATTCCTCACGCTTTAAACCGAATAAAACAAGGAATATCTCGGGGTGCTAAAGGAGTGAAAATCTGGAAGAATATTGGGATGGACTCGCGGGTTAAAGATAGAGCAGGTAATTTCGTTTTACTTGACGATCCACGCTTTGATCCCATTTTTCAATATTTGAGCGATCACAACATATTGCTCATCAATCATCAGGGGGAGCCCCGTAATTGCTGGCTTCCTTTGGAAGAAATGACAGTAGATTCAGATCGTGACTACTTTAGTGAACATCCTGAATATCATATGTACAAAAATCAGGATTATCCGTCCTATGAAGAACATATAAAAGCACGGGATAATGTGCTTCAGCGTTACCCCAACCTCAACTATGTGGGCCTGCATTTATTTAGTATGGAATGGAGTCTTGATGAAGTAGCTAAACGTCTGGAACAGTTTCCAAATTCAAAAACCGATCTAGCAGAACGCATTTGCCATGTTCAGCTGCAAACCATAGAAAATCGGGAAAAAGTAAGAGATTTTTTTATAAAATATCAGGATCGAATCATTTATGGTACAGATGTCATTGACGATGGAAGTATGAATGCCGAAGAGGTCGCTGCAAAATTTCAACATTTATGGAATTATCACTGGACCTATTTTTCAACTGACAGCTGGATGAAAGCTGCTGAATTTGAAGGAACATTTCAGGGGCTTAAACTACCAGAAGAAGTACTGTATAAAATATTTTTTCAGAATGCAGTAGAAACATACAATCTTAACTTTCCGGTAAACTAAAATTTTTCAGTTTTAAATTGATTATTTGGTTAAAAAGAGCGTAAAAACAATGCGCTCTTTTTTATTTTCATTTTATAAAACAAAAAAATTGTAAATTCTATTTTAATAAGAAAACGTAAGTATTTTTAGTGCCAAATAAATTCAAATGAAAAAAACTGCATACCGAAGATCACGCATTCTTGAAGAATTAGACACAAATGGCCAAGTAAATGTCAATGAATTAAGTGCAGCTCTCGGAGTGAGCGAGGTAACCATCCGTAATGACCTGGACAAACTTGAGAAAAACAATCTATTGGTACGAGCCCACGGAGGTGCTTTTAAGGCCAATAATGTTGCACTACCTGTTACCGAAAAGAAGAAAATAAATCTTGAGGTCAAAAGACGAATTGGCAAATATGCCGTAAGTCTTATAAATGAAGAGGACAGCATCATTCTGGATTCGGGCACTACTACTTTTGAGATCACGAATAATCTGGGAGGCTTTAAAAGACTTACCGTTATCAGCAACGCTTTAGATATCGTAAACAATCTCGCACAGTATGAGAATCTGGAGGTTTTTATGCCGGGCGGTTATTTAAAAGAATTTTCGATGTCTCTGGTAGGACCCATGGCTGAGCGTAATCTCAGACAATTGTACTGCAACAAACTCTTTCTGGGAGTTGACGGTATTAAAACAGGACACGGTATTTTTACACATCATATGGAAGAAGCCTATCTCAACCAACTTATGATTGAGATTGCAGAAGAAGTTATTGTGGTGGCAGACAGCAGTAAATTCGAAAAATCAGGGCTTGCATTTATTTGCGGTTTCGATAAAATAAACGCCATAATTACCGACGACGGTTTACCGGAAAGCAAGCGTGAAGAATTGCGAAAAAACAATGTGAATGTGATTATTGCTTAAAACCATATGTCTGCTGTTTGAAGTCGTGCAAAAATTTGTTTTTCGATTGCAGTGTTAACTAAATTCAAAAACTAAACTCGCTAGCAACAGAGTTATTGTGGATTGAAACCCAATTCAAGGTTTGACAATCAAACACAATCAAACCCTCTTTTAATTATAGAGCCCCTGGGTTGCTAGCTTCCACTCGTTCTATCTTACGCTCTAAATAATCCATATCATCTCCTAATTTTCGCTCAACAACCTTAGCATAGATCTGTGTGGTAGATAATTTTTTATGTCCTAAAATCTTAGAAACGGTTTCTATGGGCATTCCGTTAGATAAAGCTACTGTAGTGGCAAAAGTATGTCTGGCTAAATGAAAAGTAACATCCTGATGTATTTCACACAATTCAGCGATTTCTTTCAGATATTGATTTACCTTTTGATTCGAAATTTTAGGCAATAAGGTTTGGGTAATTTCACAAGCTTTATCATTTTTATATTTATCCAGAATCGCAATAGCCTTCTTTAAAAGTGGAACTTTTACTGAGTTGCCATTTTTCATTCTTCGCGTTATAATCCAAAGTTTTCCGTTTACGCCTATAGTCAGGTTATCAGGCTTCAGTAATACGAGATCCCCATAACTTATTCCTGTATAGCAACTGAAAATAAATAAATCCCGCACTCGTACGAGTCTATTCGAGTTAAGCTCAATCGTTTCAATTTTTTTAAAGTTTTCTGCCGATAAAAAAGTACGCTCTCTGGGCTCTAACGTAGACTTAAAATTAAGAAAGGGATTCTTGTTGATCCATTCCAAACGATGCGCTAAAGAAACCATTTTCTTTAATCGTTGTATATGCTTCATCACTGCGTTATGCTGTAAATTTCCCTTATGAGTATTTGACTTAGTTAATCTTAGAAAATTGTCGAACCTCAGAACAAAGCTATAATCCAATTCCTGCAGGTAATAATCTGTTCTATTGTATTCCTTTTTGAT
>CETR01133404.1_pt1 | contig 89372 bp, 66 predicted proteins | sample 531281 | NCBI WGS metagenome assembly CETR01 (sample SAMEA2622568, study PRJEB7988) | marine metagenome | biome: marine biome (ENVO:00000447); feature: mesopelagic zone (ENVO:00000213); material: "saline water (ENVO:00002010), including plankton (ENVO:xxxxxxxx)" | depth 696 m
ATACTGATGTTTCCGCCAAAATTATGCAGCATATTCCAGATCCATTGTTTGCCGTAGAAAGCTTCGGTCTGTTTCCAGACGGGTTCAATTTCGGTAGCCAAATCTAGAATAATCATACGATCATCAGGCACTGTGCTGAGCAAGCCTTTGATTTGTGGTGTTTTCCAAAAGTCTTTATGGCTGTAAAACAACCAGCCCTGCATCACCCAGGTTGCTTCGGGATCTGCAGCTTTCATTCCTTCAAAAATCTTTTCGCTCAACTCCCCTAAATATTCAGGATCGTCTGAAGGCGGTTCATTTTCATTAAAGGTATCTGCCGTATAAAAGTGATCTGTACCAAAAACTTCCTCCTGTTTTTCTAAAAAGCGTTTACCAATTTCTGCGAAAAGTGGATCTTCAGCATCAAGAATGTAGGTGTCTCCAAAATCATTGCCCCAGTTGGTTTTTTTAAGATTGGCATCGGGAAAGAATTTTTTAAAGGAAGCCGGAACGTGCCCCGTAAATGCCGGAAGCACCGGTTTCATCCCCAATTCGCGCGAACGTTTTAAAATCTTTTTTTGTAGGTCGCGGTGGCTTTCTTTCCAGCTTTGGGGAAGCGGGCCGCCCCAGCCGTCCAGATTTCCCATCCAAAACCACGAGAAATACGACGGGCCGCTAAAGAAATCCTTAAGGTCTTCATCGGTAAAGCCATAGGATTTGTAAACCTCGTCCCAGATGTATTCTTCGCCGGTAATTGCCAAAGGCATATTGATGCCGTGAAGCGCCATCCAGTCGATTTCCTTTTCCCAGCGTTCCCAGTCCCACCAGCTCATCGAGTAGTTGAAGGTGCAGTAGTTGAGGTAATAGCGGTATTCGTATGGTGATTCTTTACGTACCGGTTGCTCGGGCAAGGGCAGTGATTCCGGGAAGTTGAGGTTGGTGCCATTCCAGGTGATCTGCCCGTGCGCATATTCTTTGATGTAGTAATACAACGCTGAGGCGATTGCTACCCCATTGTTACCTCTCAAACTAATTTTACCATCCTGTGCTGCAATTTCAAAAGCCTGATCGCCGGCACCGGGCAGCGAATCGATGATAAACTCATCTGCATATTCGGGAACAACACGATTGAGCAGACTTTGGTAGGGAGTTTCAGCTGCAGGCGCTTTTTGGGTTTCCTTTTGACAGGAATTCAGGCCGAAAATAAGTAGCAGGCAACTCGTAAGCTGCACGAATGATGAATAATTAAGTTTGAGAATCATAAGAGGTATTACTAAAAAATGATCTAAAATTTCAGGGTGTCCGGTAAGAATTTAGCAGCCAAATCCTCATAATAGGGACGCAATTCTTTTACGTTTGGTGGGGTAGGAGCCTTAGAGTACAAATCGTACGGATTGAATTTTTCTACCCATTTAAACATCTCGTGATCGTGAGCACTCATCAGGTGATCGTAAGCTCCTTCGCGGTGTTGCGAATAAAACGAATGATAGCGTATCATATACAAAGCCGGCTCGGGCAGATAGTCTTTCAGAATGTGGTAGAGGTACTCATCGTGCCCCCAGGACATATGCACGTTATCCAGACCGCAATTAGGCTCGTATACACCGTATTTAGTGTTTAGTTTTTGGTTATTGTAATCCGGATTCTGTTTAAAGAATTCCGGGTAAACGATTTTGTCTGAAAAGGCACAACCAACGGGAAAGGTGTCACCCACCACGGCCCATTGCGGTTCGCCAAAAAGACATAATACTTTACCCAGATCGTGCAAAAACCCGGTAAGCACAAACCAGTCCGGGTGCCCGTCTGCACGTATCGCTTCAGAAGTTTGTAGCAAATGCTGGGTTTGATCCAGATCAATATCCGGGTCAGAATCGTCAACCAGGGTGTTTAAAAATTCGACTGCATCCCAAAGTGACATCTCCCGGCGGTTAAACTGCAGGAAGTCTTTTTTCTTTTCAAGCACAAAATCATAGGTCTGATTGATGTGATTGATGCGGTAAAATTCTTTTACCGTGTCGCGGGCAGGAGCCTCGTAATTACGAAATTCTTCCTTGGCTTTATGAGCCTCTTCAGGATAACGACGTACCACATCATCTTCCCATTCATCGAGACTTTGTAGCGGTTCTGTGTTTTGATTTGTTTTTTTCATAAGTCAAAGCATTTAAGACCCGAGGGAAACCATCAGGTAAAGTAATCCAATAATGAGTATAACAATGAGACAGGCCAGCAGGAAGCCGGTACGGTCTTTTTTATTCCACGTATAGATTTCCCAATTGCTATTTGGGAATAAAAGTTTTTCGGTGGTGGGTTGATTCTTCAGAATGCTATTGTCTACTGCACGGGTACGCATTTTACGGTAGAATTCAGCTAAATGTTTATCTGAATCCGGTTTAGTTGCTAAAGCGATAAGAAACAGCACCAGAAATGGGAATAGCAAACGTATACCCAGTCTTATGGTTTCGTTTAAGGCATAAGGGTTTTTTGAAAGATCCCAACCCAAACTGTCCAGCAAGTACAATTCAAGATAAATATAACCGCGGCCGTAGGAGGTACCGTCTTTCTCGGTCGTAACCCCTTTAGACCAAAAAATAGCCTGTCGCGGCATGGCATAATCCACGGCATTAGTGCCGCCCAAGGCAAGTTCTTCAGGTTTACTGATCTGTTCTTTTTCGCTTTGCGGAAGTTTTTCCCATTGCGCGATATCGTGTGTGCGGTTATCCAGATCGACTTCCTTTACCTCATAATTTCGGGTTACAATACGGGAATCGGTAAGCTTTGTAAGGCTTTTATCGGTACGCATCGCCGGAAAGATATTGGGTAACAGCGTTGGGATTAGATAAAACAAGGTAAAGGTGAGCAGAATCGAACTCCAGGCAGATATGCGGTTTGCACGTCGCCATTTTAAGCCCAGCCAAAAGGCTGCTACAAAGACTACAAAAAACTCCCAGATAAACTTTAATATCTGTAAAATCGTATCAAATTGAGTCGTAATGATTGCCGCCCCGATCAGGAATATAGCTCCCGAAATACGTGCCGCCCAGATGTAATGCCTGGCAGATTTTTCCGGTAAAAAGTATTTGTAAAAATTGTTAACCACCAATCCGGACACGGTAATCATTAGGCAGTCTGCCGTAGACATTAAAGCTGCCATCAAACTGGCCAGCATCAAACCTACAAGGCCTAATCCCAACGGTGCTAATAATTGTGTAGTGGCGTGACCCCAAACAAAATCGGAGTTCATAATTTTACCGCCATAAAGCAAGATGGCACAAAGGCCCACCATTCCCCACAAGATGGTCACAATACGCTTCATAAAGGTACCGGTCACAAAGCCCGTACGCGCCGCGTCTTCACTTTTTGCGGCTCCCGCAGTTACGAGTTGATTAGGCTGCGCGACAACAGTCATCCCAGATACTAGAGCAGCCATAACTATGAAATACCAGGTAAAGTCTAAGGTTGCAGGTGAACCAAAAATCTCAAATGTACTTTCAGGCAATTGCTCGTGCAGATTTGAGAGCGCATCCATCATCCCGCTGCCGCCAAATTGCTCGTTAATTGCCGACCAGGCAAAAGGAATGAGAATGATTGAAAGCAGAATGATAAAAATACCCTGAAGCAAATCAGTATAAAAAGCGGCTTCGAGTCCACCCATTGCGGTATAAAACAGAACGATGAAACAGATAGTCCAGATAAGCACATCTTCAGAAAAATAACTGAATAACGCCCGCGGATTTTCCTGTCTGAGTTTGGCTAATTCCTGTTTCTCAGCTTGCGAGAGGTATGTGAAGTTTTCGTTAGATAATTCAAAAAGGCGGTCTGCTTTTTCTTTTTCGACTTTTTCAGTCGAAGTCAGTGCGGTATCCGGCTTTCCGGTCATCGCCATTGCCGTTGTTGTAACCGCTTTATAACCTACAGAGAGCAAGCCCATCATCCCGATGGTGCCCACCAGTGCATAGGTTGCGGCCATTTTTCGCGAAGCATAACGCTGCTCATAAAAATCACCCATCGTGGTGATGCGCAGCCGTCGCAACCAGGGAGCTGTAATCCAAAATAAAGGAGTGGCAAAAAGCATTAAAAGCGAGCTCCAGATTCCGCTGGCGCCGTTTTTAAATGTGGTGGTTGCCACACCTGCCGGACCGTCTGCTGAGGTAGCCTGCCCAAAACTGGCAAATGTTGAAAAGAGTTTTCCAAACTGTCTGCCGCCTAGGAAATAATCTTCTTCCTTTTTAATCTTCAGGCTAGATCGTATACCGATATAAACAATGACGCCGAAGTACAGCACCAAAACTAAAATATCCAGATATGACAAGCCTAAAACCATAATCAGTTTGCGATTTTTTCGAGTTGAGTTTTTCCTTTTTTAACGATGCTTTCCAAATGTTCAAAGGCCGCCGTTCCATTAAAATTATCAAGAACCAGCGGAGTTATATTTTCCGCATAAAGCGCATTTCCGTAGTATTGCGGTCTTTGGGTTCCCCAATTTACCGTGGTGTTTGAAATGTACACATTGCTGGCATTTACCATATAAAAACCTGCAGTCTGCTCGCCTATAAAATCATCATCCTTGCAGGGTCTGCAGTCGTAATAACCCCCGGGATATTCGGTTGTTTTTGAAACCTCCAGATCAATATCGTTAAAACGAATATTATCAAGCAGATCTGGTGATGCCGCTCCCAGAAAAATACCGTTTTCGCTTTTGCATCTGATGTTTGCGAAGGTGATGTTAGAAACTTTACCAATACCGGCTTCTTTGGCTCCGGGTTTTAACCTCCAGCCCGCATCTTTGTGATTGTGTGAGGCGCGGGGATAAGCCGTAATGTAAATAGGCTCTGCCATACCCCACCACACATCAGAAAACTGCTTGCATTCTACCATGATGTTTGAGAAAATGATGTCTGACACGGTGCCCTCGTCCCGGTTTTGAATACCGATACCTCTGCAACTGCCGGTAATGATGCAGTTGTTAAAAGTAACGTGGCTAATGGCATCCATATTTTCGGAACCAATTTTAATCGCACAGGAAGTGCTTATCAATGTGCAGTTTGAAATGACGATATTTTTGCAGGGGCCTAATTCTTCATATTCCCTTCTGTTTTTGAGGCAGATGCAATCGTCACCTGATTCGATATGACAATTACTGATGCGTACGTTTTGGCAATGATCAAGGTCAATACCGTCGCTGTTGCGTACTTTCAAATCATTATAGATTGAAATATTTGCAATAGAAATATCATAGCACCCTATAAAATGCAGCGCCCAGTAAGCAGCATTGCTTACCGTTATGCCGTGCATTTTTACATTCTTGCACGATACCAGAGTGAGTATGTGTGGTCTGGGATCTATGGTTTGAAACGGCTTGAGCTCATAGGAGTCGTGTAATTCATCTCCCATAAAGAAGATGCCATTACCATCTATAGTGCCCCCGCCGGTAATGGAAACCTGGCTGAGATTTTCGCCACCTATCCAGATGGTGCCTTCGCCCAGATTTTGTCTAAAAGCGCTTTTGGTGTAGGTGCTTTCGTCAGGAAAGGCTTTTAATACAGCGCCCTGTTCCAGGTGTAGTTCAATATTTGATTTGAGGTTAAACGGACCTGAAAGGAACGGTTTACCGGGTGGAATAACGACCTTTCCGCCACCAAGGCCGGCACAATGATCGATTGCCTTTTGAATGGCCAACGAATTATTCGTAAAATCATCATTTACGGCACCAAAATCGTGTATATTCGTTATGTTCATTAATTTTATATGTAGGACATAATTTAAATAGCAATATATTTAAAATATGTGTTAAAATTACTTTTTGAATGTCTTAAGTTTTAGTTGATTTACTAGAAATTTGCAATTAACCATCAAACCACTATGTCTTCCAAAATCAAACCCATCAAATCCGTTTCTCTGGTAGAGCAGGTAGAACAGCGTATTCTTGAATTCTTGAAAGAAAACCGCTTTAAGTCTGGAGACTCATTACCTGGAGAGATCGAACTTGCCGAAAATCTGGGCGTAAGCCGAAACATCGTGCGCGAGTCGCTTAGCCGTTTGCGTATGCTAGGCGTGGTCGAATCTAAAAAACGCAAGGGGATGTTTATTGCAGAACCTGATATTTTAAGCGGAATAGAACGCATTATGGACCCCGACCTTCTTGGGGAAGAAGCCATGCAACACATTTTTGAACTGCGGCTGGTTCTTGAAGTGGGTATGAGTGAATTGCTGTTCATCAGGAAAAAAGATGCTGATATTACTAAGTTACAAGAAATAGTAGACCGGGAGGCTAATGATCCGCTTTGTAAAACCGATCTTCAAACCCGTCTGGCTTATGAGATCGAATTTCATTCGTATCTCTACAAAATGTCTGGCAACGGAACCTTAAACCGTTTTCAATCTATGCTGCTACCGGTTTTTCATTTTATGATGCAGCAGGAATCAAAGTCGGCCGCAGAACCGAAAAGAGGTAGTATCTCGCATAATGATTTGGTTGAAACCCTGCGTAGTGGGACTGCTTATGAATTTCGTGAAAACATGCGCAATCATCTTACTCCACATTTTAGCAAACTGAGCTAAGTTTTATGGGCGTAGCCAGATGAAATAAGGCTTCAGGCTAACTTCGCATTCAGTTGTTGATTATTCACGGCCATTTGCACTGAGCTTGTTTCATTTAAAACGAAATAAAAAAATCCGTCAATCCGGGACTAACCTTGTGATTGACGGATTTTCCGGTTTTAGTAACCGGGGTTTTGGCTAATTGTCTTCCCGGAAGCATCAATTTCACCCTGTGGTATGGGTCTTAGACGATGCTTTTCGGTTATTGCATTGTTAAGCGCTGCGTGCGGGTTGTATTGTAGCACTCTTGATATCAAAGTACCGGTACGTTTTAAATCCATCCAGCGGTTTACTTCGCCAATCAATTCGCGGGCACGTTCATTCAAGATAAGCGCAAGATCAACATCTCCTGCAGTAAGCGGGGTAGTGATACCTGCACGTGAACGTACGGTATTAAGATACGTAGCAGCAGCCCCGGGATTGTTGCTCTGCAATGCAGCTTCGGCAGCGATCAGATAGGCTTCGGCTCCACGCATAATAATCATGTCGCGATCTCCAAAAGCACGCTCGTTTGCATACGTAAAGGGAGTGCCCGGGTCGTCAAACTTCTTGAACATAGGCCAGTGGGTATTAGTAACTCCATCATTAACCAGATATTGATCTGGATTGATTACCGCGTAAGGCTTGCTATCTATACGCTCCTGACTCCAGGCCGTTTTTGGGAAATAAATAGCCGTATCGCCCACTTCAAGACCGTCTTCTGCTACATCAGCATAAATAACATATCTCAAGGTTTCGTCATTACGGGTATCTTCCTCATCAAACATATTGAAGAAAAACGGAGTAGGCATTCTGCCAATACCATTTTGATATAAGCTACCACGGGCTAAACCGGGATAGTTAAAGTATTCAAACTTATACAATAAGTGTTTGGTATTACCCCAGCCCAGGCTCGAGGTTTCGGTACCAAACAGGAAGGAAAAAACCACTTCATCATTACGCTGGTTGTCAATATCTACTACATCAGCAAACGTAGGCTCAAGCGGGTGATTGTCTATAACCGTTTCAGCAAGATCAATCGAACGGGTGTAATCGTCTGATGCGGCGAAAGACTTATACCCACGGGTTAATAAAACTTTAGAAAGTAAATGACGTACGGCATCTTTAGATACACGGCCAAATTCTTCCGGATTTTCATCAACCGCATTAATGGCATCGTTAAGGTCGCTTACAATCAGCTCATAAACTTCCTGCTCTTCTGCCCGTGTAAAATCAGACTGAGCCGTAGTGATAGGTTCTGTAACAATAGGAACACCACCATAGTTTTCTACCAGATTAAAATAGGACCAGGCTCTGAAGAATTTAGCTTCGCCAACCCCTCTATTTTTCAAACTTTCTTCAATACCTTCAATTAAATCAGCGTTTGCAAGCAGGGTATTTGCAGCTGCAATCTGCTCATATTGATTAGCCCAATAAACCTGTAATACATAATTTGACGCGTTTAAATCAACATAATCGTTGATTGCATCAACACCGGTAAGCGGAGAAGCACGGGTCACGATATCAGTACCCAGATCTTCCAGTACATAAAGCATATCGGGCTGATAGTGAGTGGTATTTTCGCGTGTAATCTCGTAGGTATAATTTACCAGTTGTAAAAAGGTTTCTGTATTTTCCCGCGAAGCCGGAATATCGATTCCCTTTCTGTTTGTTTCATCCAGAAAATCATCGCAGCTGGTTACCAGCGTACCGGTAAGCAGTAAAGCGAGGGCTGAAGTATAAATTGATTTTTTCATAATGCTATTTATTTTTTTAGAATGTGAAGTTTATGCCGGCCATATAGGTGCGTGCCATAAATGAGGCACCATAGGTATTTCTACCGGCGTTTTCAGGATCCCAACCGTCATATTCTGAAAAGGTAAATGGATTCTGAACCGTGGTGTATAAACGAAGTTTTTGAATTCCTAATTTTTGTGTGGTTTCCTGAGGAAGCGCATAGCCCAGAGTCATAAAACCAACTTTTACAAAAGAGACATCCATATTTTTGATAGCTCCCTGGTATGGACCACCGTTACCGGGTTGAAACCAGTTGTTTGTAGGGTTTGTGGGTGTCCAGTAATCGGTATCATAACCATTCCACAAACGAGCAGGTTCGCCGTCATACGAGAATGCACGTGCATTGTGGAAATTACTGGAGATGGTAACGCCCTGACTGGTGTATACAAAGAAGGAGAAATCAAAGTTTTTATAATTCATCGTGCTGGTAAAACCTCCGGTCCATTTAGGGAGTGGGTTTCCTAAAACAACACGGTCTCCCTGTTCTGTAATTTGTCCGTCACCATTAACGTCAACTACACGCACCTGCCCCGGTTTTTGACCGTAAGATTCAGCTTCGGCAGCTTCATCCAGTTGCCAGATTCCGTCGTATTTAAAGCCATATAGAGACCCGGTAGGTTCTCCTACACGGTGAATGAATGTTCCACCCTGAGCTCCAAAAATGATTTCGTCACTATCACCATAAAGATTCACAATCTCGTTGCGATTGCTTGCAAAATTGAGGTTAGTACTCCATTTAAAGTCTTCATTGTCAATAATCTTTGCGTTAAGAGCTACCTCGATACCGCGGTTACGAGACTCGCCAATATTATCAAAGGTTCCTCCAAAGCCGGTTACCGTAGGTAAAGGTCTGTAGAAGATGATGTCTTTGATATCTCTGTTGTAGATGTCAACACTACCGGTAAGCCTGTTGTTGAGGAAACCAAAATCAAGACCAAAGTTAATTTCAGAAGTACGTTCCCAGCTTAAATCCTGATTGGCAAGATTTGAAACGAATAAAGTAGGTACACTGGCATCGCCTATGTTAGTGTAGCTTGAACTAAGTAAAGCCACACTTCCTAAAGGTCCTAATCCTCCTCCAGCACCCGTATTACCGGTCTCACCATAGCTTAAACGTAATTTAAGATCTGAGAATGCTTTTTGGTTACGCATAAAGTCTTCGCGAATCACACGATAAGCAAAAGAGGCCGAAGGGAAAAATTCCCATTTATTACCTTCAGCTAAAATTGAAGCTCCGTCATATCTACCGGTAAGGGTAAGTATATAACGATCCATAAGGTTGTAATTAATCCGCGCCGTATACGATTCCAGGCTTTGATCGCTAAAGCCACTTCGGTAGGAGTTGACATTAGAGCCGGCTGCCAGGTTATAAAATAAGAACTTGTCTGATGTGAAGTTTCTTACCTGAATTCCATAAGACTCATTTTCTTGTGAAAATATGGAGTATACAAAAGTTGCAGCGAGGCTGTTATCCTTATTAATATCAAGGCTATAATCAACAATGTTATCCCAGGTATAGGAGTAATCGAGAAAGTTGTTGACCTCTGCACGGGTGTTGCTCTGGTTACCGATGGTACTTTTTGTATACAAACCACGATACTCGCCCACACGGGTGTATTTTACGTTAGGAGCAAATTTCGTAGTAATGCTTAAGCCTTCTATCGGTTTTACGCTAAGCGAAATATTACCGATAAAATTGATGTATTTGTTCTCAAGTTTCCAGTTTTGCGTATCAAAAATAGGGTTACTTACCTGAGTTTCTTTTTGAGTTGGTAAGAACAATAAATCCCCGTTATCGTCATAAGCTCTACCAATTGGCTTTAAACGGTATGCACTTCTAAAAGCTTCTAAACTACCTTCGTTTGTTTTAGCTAAAGTGATGTAGTTATCGTAGCCAAAGGTTAACCAATCTGTAAGATCGCTTTGAATATTTCCTTTTAAAGTATAGCGATTAAAATCTTCACCGTAAACGGTTCCCTGATCCTGAGTATATCCCAATCCGGCAGCATAAACCGTGTTTTCATTTCCCCCACTAATATCTAGCGTATGGTTTTGTTGAAATCCGTTGCGCGTGATCAGGTCTACCCAATCTGTACTTACGCCGTTTGCTATGTTTTGAAGTTCTTCTTCGCTCAGGTAATTTTCAATATTTACCGCATCTGCAGAGTACTGGCTGTAATTGCCATCCTGATTAGAAGCGAATTGGTTACCCACAACTACATCTCTAAGAAATGGAATATAGCTTTGGCCGTTAAAAACAGGAGGAAGGTTATAGATTTCTTTAAAACCTACGTAATTGTTGTAACGCACGGTCATTTTCCCTTCTTTACCTTTTTTGGTCTGAATGATCACCACCCCGTTTGTACCACGAGAACCGTAGATAGCAGCAGAAGCCGCATCTTTAAGTACATCCATACGCTCAATATCTGCCGGGTTTAGGAAAGAGATATCGTCAACAAAGATTCCGTCTACTACAAACAATGGATTTTGCCCCGGGCTATAACCGCCGTTTCCTGCGCCAGTGTTTATGGTATTAGCACCTCTTACCCTTATGTTGAAACCTCCAGCACCCGGTTTGTTATCAGTACGTTGTACCGTTACACCGGCAACCTGACCTTGAATAGATGAAACCGCGTCAACCTTATTGGTTTGTTCAAGGGTTTCTGCGCTAACGGTAGATACCGATCCGGTTAGATTAGAACGCTTTACCTTACCGTAACCAATAATCGCAACCTCTTCAAGTGATTGTACATCAGTTTCCATATTAACAGTTAGGGAGGTTTGATCGCCTACAGGTACTTCCTGCTTCATATACCCTACATAACTAAATACTAAAGTGGCCCCCGGCTCAACCTCAAGTTCAAAAAAACCGTCGAAATCTGTTACGGTACCGGTGCTGGTGCCTTTAATACTGACACTTACGCCGGGTAAAGTTTCCCCTGAATCGGTGTCGTAAACAACTCCCGAAATCGTTTTCTGATCATAATTGTAAATAACTTCTCCAGGTGTTGGAGCAGCCATAATTGTAGTTGTCCCCAGCAATGCCAGAGTCACAAGCGTGATCTGTTTAAGCATCCTGAGTTGTAAAAATGTTCTCATAAATGTTGTTTTAGTTTTGATATTCAAATCATTATGTATTTATGTAATTATGTAGTACATAACAAGATTAAGAAAATATTTTGAAAATCCCAGCGGATGGGTTAAAATTTTAACATTTAGATGTTTTTGCTGGTTTTTAGTGATTTAAAAGCGCCGACGGTATAGAAAAGCGGAAACGAAATTGCAACAAGGTCTAAATACCAATTGATTTCGTTTTCCAGCTTTTTAGATTGTTGACCTGTTCTGAATTCAGGGTTTTGCTGAAGAATTTGAATCGGAATTTAGACCTTATTGATAATTTTAGGGTAGTTGCTATGAGTTCGAATAAGCGCGGGCAGTTTGTTTGGAAGTCCCTAAACCTTCGATACCCAATTCAACTATATCACTCGGTTTCAGGTAGCGTGGTGGCTTAAAGCCCATTCCCACACCAAAAGGAGTTCCGGTTGAAATGATATCTCCCGGAAGCAGGGTCATAAACTGACTGATGTAACTAACCACCTGCTGTACATTAAATACAAAATCTGAAGTGTTGCTGTTTTGCAATTCCTCCCCATTCAATTTCAGCCACAGGTTGAGTTTGTTGGGATCTTTGATTTCGTCTTTGGTGGCGATAAAAGGACCTAAAGGCGCAAAGGTATCGCAGCTTTTTCCCTTAACCCATTGCCCGGCACGCTCGATCTGAAAGGCACGTTCGCTGTAATCGTTGTGTAGGGTGTAACCTGCTACATAATCTAAAGCTTCGGCTTCACTCACATAAGAGGCTTTTTTGCCTATAACCACGGCGAGTTCAACCTCCCAGTCTGTCTTTTCACTTCCCTTGGGAATGATCACATCGTCATTGGGTCCCACAATTGCCGAAGTCGCTTTAAAGAACAAAATGGGTTCTTTAGGAACTTCCATGCCGGTTTCTTTAGCGTGCGAAACGTAATTAAGACCGATGCATACAATTTTTGAAGGACGTACCAAAGGTGCTCCCAAACGGGTTTCTGCAGAAACTTCCTCACAATTGTCCTGTTCTTTGCTTAACCATGTTTTGAGTCGGTCAAGACCATCTGTTTCAAAAAATGCTTCGGTATAATCTTCACCAAAACCTGATACATCTATGCGTTTTCCGGAGTCTAAAAGTACTCCCGGTTTTTCATTTCCGGCTTCGCCGAAACGTATTAATTTCATAATCTTCTAGTTAAAAAGTTATCCATTTAGTTTTATAAATCCGCCATCAATAGGGAAGTCTGTCCCGGTGATAAAAGATGCTTCATCAGAGGCCAGATAGAGGGCGAGGTGGGCGATTTCTACAGGTTTGCCCATGCGGCCCAAAGGTTGGGTTTTAGATAGTTTCTCAAACATCTCTTCCTGATTGTCGGGGTAATTTTTTGCAATAAAACCATCTACAAAAGGGGTGTGAACGCGAGCAGGGGAGATGCTGTTGCATCTGATGCCCTCATCAACATAATCTTTAGCGATGGAATAGGTCATTGTGAGTACGGCGCCTTTTGACATGGAGTATGCAAAACGGTCTGAGATCCCAACCGAAGATGCAATAGAGGCCATATTGATAATGACTCCGCTTTTGCCTTTCATGTGTTTAATCACGGCTTTTGCGCAGTTGAATACACCCTTGATGTTTATGGCGTAAATACGGTCGAGATCCTCTTCGGTAGTGTTTTCAATATTTCCCACGTGGGCTACTCCGGCATTATTAACCAATATGTCAAGCGAATTTTCATCGGCGATCTCATCAATCACCTGTTGTACTTCATCTTCTTTAGATACATCGCATATTTTATAGTGAAGCTCCAAGTTATCAGCTTTAAATGCTTCAGCAACTTCTTTTGCCTGCGTTTCATTATAGTCAAGAATGTAAACCTGAGCTCCGTTTTTTGCAAAAACTTCGGCGATGGCACGTCCTATACCACTGGCTCCACCAGTGATTAGTGCTGTTTTTCCAGATAAATTAAAAGGGGTCATGTCAAATTATTTTAAAGTGAGTTTAATAATAGTATCTACCGCATCGCGATGCGCTTCATCCAGATAGATCGTCAATATGTTTTTCTTAAGCTTGTATTTAACCGGCTTACCATCATCAAACCAACTTAATGTTTTAATGCGTTTTTTGGCGAAAGGGATACTCAGGGTTTTCAGATCAGCATTTAGAACATGCAGATAGGTAATTTGGTCTTTTTCGGTCGAAACATAATCGGCACCCTGAAACATGCCCCCACGTGTGTTATAAATACTTTCTCCGTTTTTTTGCAGCCAGGAACCCATTTGCATCAACAAATCCTGATGCTCCTGCTGTATATTTCCATTAGGCATAGGGCCTACGTTGAGCAAAAAATTGGCATTATTGCCAGCAGCTTTAACCAGATACTGAATCAATTCGTTGAATGATTTATGATTGCCATCCTGTAGATTGAAACCCCACGAATGATTTATGGTTTCACAAGTCTCTAAGGGTAAATTACCTATTTGAGAACCTTCACTAAAGCCCGCGGTATTTTTCCCTGGAAGGTCTTTTTCAAACATCTGAAAATCTTCGCCTGCAATAGGTGCAAGATGGTGGTTGTTGCCAATGAGCAAACCGGAATTCACGCCGTGAATGACTTTATACGTTTCTTCCAAATCAAAATCCTGATAAGGTTTGCCGGCTTTTTTTAAATCGTTTTGGTCCCAATATCCATCAAACCAAAAACCTGCGATGTCATAATTTTCAGCTAGTTCTTTAATCTGGGCATTTTGATACCTTAAATAATCTTGCCAGTTACCAGAATCTGGCCGGCCCAAATCCTGACCGGTTTTTCCTCTGGGATAGTAATCCGGATGATGCCAGTCTAACTGCGAGTAATAGGCAAAAAGCTTGATACCCTCTTTTTTACAGGCTTCCTCAAGCCTTCTAAAAATATCTTTACCATAGGGTGTATCGTCAACAATATTGTAATCAGAAACTTTTGAGTCGTACATCGCAAAACCGTCGTGATGCTTGGTCGTGATCGTGATGTATTTCATACCTGCCGCCTTGGCCAGTTTTACCCAGGCTTCGGCATCAAACTGCTGCGGATTGAAAAAATCCGGTAGCAATTCATACCGGTCTGTTTTAATCTTTTGCTGTTGCATTACCCATTCACCGTCTCCCAGCGTACTGTATACACCCCAATGAATAAACAGGCCAAATTTTGCATCCTGAAACCAGGCTCTGTTTTCCAGATTTTCAGGTGAAGGCGTATAGTCGGTCTGACCTAAAGCCAAATACAGATTTAGGAAGAGTAGGGCAGTAATGCATATGCGCTTTTTCATAGTTTTATTTGGTTTTAGTGATTTCCTGCCAGATTTTTCCGGTTGGAAACGTATAATCTTTAAGTGATTCCGGTTTCATAGTGATGCTGTAACCCGGCATTTGTGGCGGCATATAGGCACCGTTTTTAATCACTACAGGATCAAAGAAATGCTCGTGCAGGTGATCTACATACTCTATAATACGATTTTCAAGCGAACCGCTAATGGCAATATAATCAATCATAGACAAGTGCTGAACATATTCGCAAAGGCCTACTCCACCGGCGTGCGGACATACCGGAATTTCAAATTTGGCAGCCATAAGCAAAACCGCAAGCACCTCGTTAACACCGGCTAATCTGCAACTGTCTATCTGGCAAATCTCGATGGCACCGGCTTGCATCAATTGTTTAAAAATAACCCGATTTTGACAATGTTCTCCGGTTGCCACTTTTATAGGAGCAACCGCTTTTGCGATGGCTGCGTGTCCCAAAACATCATCCGGGCTCGTAGGTTCTTCAATCCACCAGGGGTTGAATTTTTTGAGTTCGGCCATATTTGCGATAGCTTCGGTCACATCCCATTTTTGGTTGGCGTCCATCATCAGCTTGAGGTCGTCACCTATTTCTTCGCGAATGATTTGTGCGCGGCGCATATCATCTTTAAGGTCTTTACCCACTTTGATTTTCATATGCTTAAAACCTTCGGCTTTGGCCTCACGACATAGTTTTCGCATTTTCTCATCGCTGTAACCCAGCCAGCCGGCAGAGGTGGTGTAGGCAGGGTAACCCTTTTCAAGCAGGTGATCTATACGCTGCTGTTTAGAACCTTCCAGTTTTTTTAACATGGTTATGGCTTCCACCGGAGTGATCGCATCGGTAATGTATGTGAAATCCACGCAAGAGACCAGTTCTTCGGGGCTCATATCTGCCAGTAGTTTCCAGAGAGGTTTTTCTTCCGCCTTGGCGTATAAATCCCAAACGGCATTTACCACCGCTCCCGTCGCTAGATGAATCACTCCTTTTTCGGGACCTAACCAGCGCAGTTGACTGTCACCGGTGATCATTTTCCAAAAGGCACCCATATTTTCGGTAAAGGATGCCAGTGTTTTATTAAGAATCAATGGCATTATCGAGTCAATCGCAGCCACACAGAGCTCGTTGCCACGACCTATGGTAAAGGTGAGACCATGACCTTCCAGACCTTCCTGCGAAGTTTTGAGAATGACATAAGCAGCAGAATAATCGGGATCGGGGTTCATAGCGTCTGAACCGTCCAGAAATTGGCTGGTAGGGAAGCGTACATCTACAACTTCATAGCCGGTGATTGTGACTTCGGTTTGCATAATTTATAATAAAAATTAGAGTGAAACACTTCAAAATTAATACGCTTGCTTCCGTTTTACTGAATGATTTTTTGCTGATGCTTACTCTTTTTTTGCTTTTAATTCAATTCACATTCTTTTTTGGTGATATTCTGCGTATTCCAGAGGGGTCTTTCCGGTTATGGTTTTAAACTGTCTGTTGAAATTAGAAAGGCTGTTAAAACCACAGGCATAGCAAATTTCGCTTACATCATAGCGTTTTTCAATAAGCAACCTGCACGCATAACCGATGCGAATCTCATTGAGATAGCGTGTAAAACTCTTCTTGTGAAATTTGCTAAACAAACGACTGAATGCTGACGGGTTCATCGGGATTAAAGCTGCCACTTCTCCAAGCATAATGGGTTTCCTGAAATTTTTAAAAAGGTATTCATAAACCACATCAAAATTTTTGGAGTTTGAGGTAAGCGCGCTATTCTGGAATCCCGTGCTGCTTATCGCCCGACAGGGAGTCGTGCTCAGTTCTTGAAGTAGAGCCAAAAATTGCATAGTTCGTTCAAAGGGACTTAAGTCCGTAAGCTGCACGAGTTTTTGTTTGATTTCTACACTTACTTCTTCAAATACGATACCTCGTGTGGCGCGGTCCAGGAGGGAAGCTATTGCTGCCATTTCGGGAGTTTCTAAAAAGTCAGCTCCCAGAAATTCTTTTCTAAAATGTATGGCGATAGCTTCAGCTTTTAGTGCGGTGTTGGGTTCAAAATATTCAGGATCATTAAGCCACATATGCGGCAGGTTTGAACCCAATAGAACCAGTTCGCCGGGAGCGAATTTTGAAATGGAATCCCCAATAAACCTCGTGCCCGTGCTCTCTAAAATAAGCACCAGTTCGAGTTCGGGATGGTAATGCCAAATCTTCAAAAAATGAGCATCCTGCGTGGTGTTCAGGCTAAAAGATGAAGCATTGGGACTCTTGCGGTCTATCTTGATGAGTTTCATATTCAGTTGATTTGAAGGCTTTGCTTGCGATAGGCTCCCGGTGTGATGTTGAGATGTTTTTTAAAAATTTTGATAAAATGTGGCAGGTTGTTGAAACCGGTTTCCAGGGCAATGTCGTGTAGGGTTTTATGCGTTGTCACCATTAGATATTGTGCGCGTTCAATGCGTTTTTCGTGAATGTATGCCAGCGGGCGCAAACCCGTGTGTTCTAAAAATTGCCGGGAAAAATAATCGCGATTTTGATTGGCATTATCCGCTAGTTCTAAAACCGTAAGTGCTTTGTCTAAATGAAGCTGAATGTAATTGATCGCGTTTAAAATCACAGAAGGTATTTTTCGATTTTCTTCATGCTGAAACCGGGCAGATTCGATAAAGCGCGACATCAGGATTAATAAAACACCCTGGCTTTCAAACTGTACTGAAGTTTTCATTTTTCGGTTTAAGTCTTGGTACTCCTTGTAGAACGCTTCCTTTTCATATACTTCAGGATTGTCAGAGCGATTGAGTCCCCTGCCGGGGTTTATTTTGACAAGCTTTTTAAAAAGTTCAATATCCAGTGCAGATGCTTTCAGCTCCATGATATTACGGTAGTTTTCAAAGAGGGAGATACCGGAATGCAGTTCTTCAAAAAACTGTACAAAATATTGACTGAGGTACTGGTCGCAATGCAAATCGCACAGTGTAAAACTGGGAATAAGGTAGAGATATCCCGGCCGTAAGATGAGTTGCTTTGAGGGACTTGATAATCTACCTTCCCCATCGTCTATATAATAAATGCGATAATAGGGGCTGATGATGCTTTCATAGTTCCACCGATCATCGAGAAGCACATGATCTACATTGAGCATTGAGAATGAAACCGGAAAATGATTGCGATTCAAAATAGGTTGTTTAAGTTAAAGAGGTTCTTAAAAGAATAAAAATAAGTCGTTTTTGTATAATGAAAGAATTCTTTAACCTAAATATATTTGGGAAATTGATTACCATTTACCGAGACGAAATCGTTTGAAAAGCATTTTCTTTTGAATTGTAGAAGAAATCAGATAGGAGTATAGACGGAAATATATAAACTGAAGTGTAAATTATGAAACGCAGGGATCTTATAAAATTAAGTGCAGCGGCAGCTGCGGGTTTGTATTTAAACCCAATGCTGGCACGTGCAAATTTTTTCAACCCTGAGCAAAGAGGTCCATTTAAACCTAGCTGGGATTCACTTTCTAAATATCAGGTTCCAGACTGGTTTCGCGATGCCAAGTTTGGTATGTGGGCACATTGGGGTCCTCAGTGTGAGCCAGAATCTGGAGATTGGTACGCTCGCGGAATGTATCAGGAACGTTCGTGGCAGTACAAATCCCATATTGAGAATTACGGGCATCCTTCAGAATTTGGTTTTAAAGATGTGATCAACGTTTGGAAAGCCGATAAATGGGATCCTGAAGAGTTGGTAAGTCTCTATAAAAAAGCCGGGGCTAAATATTTTATGGCGATGGCCAATCATCATGACAACCTGGATCTTTGGGACAGTACCTATCAACCCAATTGGAATTCGGTTCAAATGGGACCTAAAAAAGATATTATTGCCGGGTGGGAAAAAGCTGCACGCAAGGCCGATCTGCCTTTTGCACTCAGTGTTCACGCTGCTCATGCGTGGAGCTGGTATGAGCCTTCTCAACGTGCAGATAAAAACGGTCCACTGGCGGGAGTGCCCTATGATGGAAATTTGACTGTTGAAGATGGGGAAGGTACCTGGTGGGAAGATATTGATCCGCAGGAATTGTATGCTCAAAACCACGAGTTGAGTGAAGACAGCTACGATAATGGTAAGATTCACAGTCAGTGGAACTGGGGTAATGGTGTTACTCCGCCCTCAAAAGAATATTGCAAGAAATTTTACGATCGCACGATTGAATTGATAGACAAGTTCAATCCAGATTTACTTTATTTTGATGATACGGCATTGCCGCTTTGGCCGGTAAGTAATGTAGGTCTTGAAATAGCCGCTTATTTATATAACAAAAGCCTGGATAAAGACGGAAATCCACAAGCTGTGGTAACAGGTAAAATTCTGGATGAAGAGCAACGCAAAGCTTTGGTTTGGGATATTGAAAAAGGCCAAAGTAATGAGATCGAACCTTTGCCCTGGCAGACCGATACCTGTATCGGGAGTTGGCACTACGATAAAGGCATTTATCGGGATAAACGCTATAAATCAGCCAAACAAGTCATACACAGTCTTATTGACGTGGTAAGCAAAAATGGAAACCTCATGCTAAATATTCCGGTTAAGGGAGATGGAAGCATTGACGATTTAGAGCGTGCAATTGTAGAAGAAATAGGAGAGTGGATGCGTCTCAACGGAGCAAGCATTTATGGTACCAGACCCTGGAAAATTTTTGGAGAAGGACCCCAACAGGAAAGTGCTGCCGCCTTGACTGCTCAGGGATTCAACGAAGGCAAGGGCAAGCCTTTTACATCGCAGGATTTTAGATTTGTGACCAAAGGCAAAAAGCTTTACGCTACGGTTATGAGCTGGCCCGAAAGCGGAAACGTACTTATAAAATCATTAGCTTCAGATGCTGCTTATCGAAATAAACCCATCAAAAAAGTAAAGCTGGTAAGTACCGGTAAAAAATTAAAGTTCAAGCAAACTGCAGCAGGTCTTGAGGTGTATTTTCCGAAGGAAAAACCTGCAGTTTCGTATGCAAATGCTTTGGAAATCAGTTAACAGTAAAAACTACTATGAACTATATTGTTTGTCAGGAACCTGGCACCTTTTTATTAAAAGAACAAGATATTCCGCAGCCTAAAGCCGGAGAGTCGCTGTTGCGCATTCGCAAAATAGGGATTTGCGGTACCGATATTCATGCTTTTGGCGGGACACAGCCGTATTTCAATTATCCACGAGTTTTAGGTCACGAGTTGGCTGCAGAGTATGTACAAGGGGATGCCGAAGGTTTCGAGAAAGGAGATGCGGTAAGTTTTATTCCGTATTTCAATTGTGGTAGCTGTGTGGCTTGTCGTAATGGTTTGAGCAATTGCTGTACTTCTATTCAGGTTTTTGGAGTGCATATTGATGGCGGAATGGCAGAGTATGTGGTCGTTCCGGATTCCTATTTATTGCACGGCGAAGGGCTTGATTTTGATGAACTGGCTCTGGTAGAACCTTTAGCTATCGCCGCTCATGGCTTGCGTAGAGCAGGTGTAAGATCTGGAGAAACCGTTCTGGTAATGGGAGCAGGTCCTATAGGTATTGGTCTGATTCAGTTTGCACAACAGGCAGGAGCAAAAGTGATTGCGCTTGATGTAAATGCGCACCGCCTTGATTTTTGTAAAAAGGAACTCAGCGTATGGGAAACCATAAACCCAATGAACGTGGATGTGATGGAGCATCTGGCTGCACTTACCGATGGCGATATGCCTACCGTAGTGATTGATGCTACCGGTAACCGTAATGTGATGAATAGTGCATTTCAGTACCTTGCTCACGGTGGCCGTTATGTGCTGGTAGGTTTGCAAAAAGGCGAGCTGGTGTTTAGCCATCCAGAATTTCACAAACGAGAATCTACACTGATGAGTAGTCGCAATGCGACGCGTGAAGATTTTCAATACGTGATAGATAGCATCAAGAGCGGGAAAATAACACCTAAAACCTATATCACGCATCGCATTGATTTTAAGGATTTACCTTCGGGCTTTGAGGATTTACTGGCACCCGAAAATAACGTGATTAAAGCTTTGGTAGAGATTCAATAAATTTAAAAATGATTGTAGATACGCATCAGCATTTTTGGCAGTATAATCCCGTAAAACACGCTTGGATAGACAATGAAATGGCCGTGATACGCCGTGACTTTATGCCTCAGGATTTACAACCGGTTTACGAGGAGCACGATGTTACAGGTTGCATCGCGGTGCAGGCCGATCAAACGCTGGACGAAAACACCTTTTTACTCAACCTCGCTGATGAATACACTTTTATAAAGGGAGTTATTGGTTGGGTTGATTTTCAAAGCGATTCGGTGCAGCAGGATTTGGATTATTATGCTGAAATGCCTTTGATGAAAGGCTATCGCCACGTAGTACAGGCTGAAGCTGATCCTTCTTTTTTACTTCGGAAATCGTTTTTAAACGGAATTTCAAAACTGAAAGATACCGGGGCCGTATATGAAATCCTGGTGTTTGCACATCAACTTCCAGCGGTACTCGAATTTGTAAAACTATTCCCCGAACAACAATTCGTCATTGATCATATTGCGAAGCCCAATATCAAGGAAGGCTATATCGATTCCTGGGCTTTATTGATGCGCGCCATCGCCAGCTATGAAAATGTGAGTTGTAAAGTATCGGGTATGATTACCGAAGCCGATTATAAAACCTGGAAAACTATCGATTTGATGCCGTATATGAATGTGGTGTTTGAAGCTTTTGGGCCCAACCGAATTATTTACGGTTCAGACTGGCCGGTATGCCTGGTGGCCGGAAGCTACTCTCAGGTTCTTAATGTAGCCAAGGCTTTTGCCGGACAACTCTCTAAAGACGAGCGCGAACTTTTTTTCTATAAAAATGCCCAGCGCATTTATACTATTTAGCTCATGGATTTAAACTTAAAAGATAAAATTGTTTTGGTAACCGGTTCTGCAGGAATGCCCGGTAGCATTGGCCATACGATTATTTTTGCCTTGGCAGCAGAAGGGGCAACCCCGGTTTTGTTAGACCGAAACGCCCGCGGTTTTGAATATGAAAGTCAACTGCGCGAGCAAGGTCTTGATAGCACATTTTATCAAACCGATTTGTCTGATGCAGAGCAAATTAAAAAATCAGTTGAAAAACTTTCAGCCAAATATGGTCGTATTGATGCGATTATCAATAATGTGGGTGTTAACGACGGCGTTTCGCTTGAAGGTTCATTGGACGATTTTATGTATTCGTTAAAGCTCAACCTGGTGAGTTTTTATGCCACTGTAAAGTATGCTTTGCCCCTGCTCAAAGCAAGTAAAGGAAACATTCTCAACGTAGGTTCAAAAGTAGCGATCACCGGTCAGGGCGGGACTTCAGGTTATGCAGCGGCCAAAGGTGGTGTATTGGGACTTACGCGGGAATGGGCAGTAGATCTAATCAAGTATGGCATTCGAAGCAATGCGCTTATTATTGCCGAAAGCTATACACCGGCATACGAAAACTGGATAGAAACATTGGAGAATGGTGCAGAAAAACTCCAGGCGATCCGGAATACCATTCCGTTAGAAAACCGAATGACTAGCACTCAGGAAATCGCAGATACGATATTGTTTACCATTTCTGAAAAATCATCTCACACCACCGGGCAGTTTATATTTGTCGACGGCGGTTATGTACATCTGGACCGCGCGTTGCTTCCGGCTAAAAACTAAACCATGGAAAATCAATCAAAAGTACCAGTAGTAGCCAAGTCGGTATTGCTGCCATTCATATTAATAACTTCTTTATTTGCATTGTGGGGTTTCGCAAACGATATCACAAACCCAATGGTTTCGGCATTTAAAAAAGTACTGGAGCTTGATAATTTTCAGGCTTCGCTGGTACAGCTTGCGTTTTACGGTGGCTATTTTACCATGGCGCTACCGGCGGCGATTTTTGTAAATCGTTTTTCGTATAAAAAAGGAGTTTTACTCGGTTTAGGTTTGTATGCAGTGGGAGCCTTGTTGTTTTATCCGGCAGCAGCTTATGAAGAGTTTGGTTTTTTTCTGGCTGCGCTTTACATCTTGACTTTCGGTCTTGCTTTTTTAGAAACCACGGCAAACCCCTACATCCTGTCTATGGGTGCAGAAAAAACCGCAACTCAGCGTCTTAACCTGGCTCAGGCCTTTAACCCAATGGGAGCTTTACTTGGCCTGATCGTAGCACAAAAATTCATTCTGGCTTCGCTGCGATCAGACGACCTTTTGCCTGACGGAACCACAGTATATTCAACACTTGGTGAGGAAGCCAAGGCTGTGGTGCGCACCGCAGATCTGGCAGTGATCCGCGATCCGTATGTGTTGCTGGGTATTGTGGTTATTGGCTTTTTGGTTGTAATTAGTCTGGTTAATATGCCGCAAAATGAACATCAGGAAAATAAAGTAGGTATTAGCGGATCGATCAAGCGGCTTTTTAAATCCCGTAAATTTACCGGTGGCGTTATCGCTCAGGCTTTTTATGTGGGTGCTCAGATTATGTGTTGGACCTATCTGTATCAATATGCAGAATCTTTTGGTATTGAGAATACCGAAGCGGTAAATTATGGGATCGCGGCACTGGTTGTTTTTCTTATTGGCAGATGGGTAGGTACCGCTTTGTTGAAGTATGTTGATTCCGGGAAATTGTTATTGTTCTTCGCAATTGGTGCCGCATTGGCCACTTTAATTACCATTATGGTACCGGGAATGATTGGTTTAATTGCATTGGTAAGCATTTCGTTCTTTATGTCAATTATGTTCCCTACCATTTATGGGATTGCTCTCGAGGGTCAGGGTGAAGATGCCAAATTTGGTGCCGCATTTCTGGTGATGGCTATTGTGGGAGGTGCTTTGATGCCAACGCTGCAGGGCTTAATATTAGATTTAGGAGGTTCGGGCTATACTGATATTAGTATTCTGGGAGTTCCGGAGGTTAATTTTTCATTTATCCTGCCTTTTATCTGTTTTGTAATAATTGGCATCTACGGAAGAGACGTGTACAAGAAGTATAATATCAATCATTAAAAATGAAAACAACCCGACACTACTTTGCGTGTGATCTTAAAGATGATGCAGATTTGATTGCTGAATATGAAAAGTACCATAAAGAGGTCTGGCCCGAAGTTCTAAAGAGTATAAAAGATGCCGGAATAAGCGATATGGAAATTTATCGTTGTGGTAACCGGCTCTTTATGATTATGGAAACTACCGCTGACTACGATCCTGAACGTAAAAAGCAGATGGATTTAAATAATCCCAAAGTACAGGAATGGGAAAATTTAATGTGGAAATACCAACAAGCCCTTCCGTTTGCTAATCCCGGCGAAAAATGGATTGAAATGAAACAAATTTTCAAACTCGCAGATTAAACACAGAGAATTCCCATTTTATAATTCAAGAAACCCCGGAACAGATTTGTTTCGGGGTTTTTTTCAATTTTAGCGTTAGATAAAAATTTTCAACCAGTACCTTTTGGAGCATTTCTTACTTGTATCGAAATTTTTTCGTTAAAAATTTTACAATTAATACCCGTATCTACGTATTGGAATTCTTAAAATATTAAGAACGCTATTTTCCTATTTCCTGCTTTTTTCAGCAATGATTTTTTCTATTAGGTAACAAAAAGGGGCTGTTTAGGTGTACATGTAACCTATACAAAAGTATATGTAACACCGTTATAGCAGGGCTTGGGTATTAGCAAATACATTTGTTACGTGATGTTGTGTTGAGAATATGACAAATATCAACACGCGATTTTAGACATTCAATAATAGAGAGCTGTTTTTTAGAATATCCTTAACAGAAACAGATAGCTCGTTTGAAAAGTATAAGCGTTTTAAAACAGCCTAGAAGAATAAGTTTTAATGCTATCTGATTCGGGTAATATTATTGAACTGAAAATTTAAATGAATCATAAAAGCCTATTTACGAAATCGATTTCTTAAATCAAAAACAGGAAAGCTAAACTATAATATGAAAATACCGTTGATTAAAACTGCTCACGTTTCAAAGACTTTGATTTTAGGGATTCTGTTCCCATTATTTGCTGCAACAGCAGAAGAAAGGTCTAATGCCTACACAACTTACGAAACGAAAATAAGTGAACAGCAGGTAGCCGTTTCGGGTACAGTTGTTTCTGCCGAAGATGGACTGCCTTTACCCGGTGTAAACGTTATTGTAAAAGGGCAGACCGGAATGGGTGCTGTTACCGATTTTGATGGTAAGTATACCATTAATGTCCCTTCATCAGAGAGCGTTTTGATATTCAGCTTTGTAGGTTTTAAAACTGCAGAGCGAAAAGTAGGATCAAATACTACTATAGACCTGCAAATGGCTACTGATGAAAACTCACTGGAAGAAGTAGTGGTTGTGGGTTATGGTCAGCAAAAGAAAGAGAGTGTCGTTGCTGCGATAGTTCAGGCTAGCGGTGAAGATTTAGAACGGGCCGGTAACGTACCAAATATTGGTTCTGCTCTTGCAGGTAACGTACCCGGTGTGATTACCACTTCAAGTACAGGTTTACCGGGAGCTGAAGATCCGCGTATATTTATACGGGGCTTAAGTACATTTAATGGAGGTGAACCCTTGATTTTAGTAGATGGTATAGAGCGACCAATGAATACCGTAGCTATAAGTTCGGTAGAGTCTATATCTGTACTAAAAGATGCTTCTGCTACCGCTGTTTACGGGGTAAGGGGTGCAAACGGGGTGATACTAATTACCACTAAAAGAGGTAAATCGGGTAGAGCAGTTTTACGAGCGCGTTTAAATACTACAGTAAAAACCGCGTCAAAACTTCCTGGTAAAAAAGATTCTTACGATACCTTCCTGGTACGAAATCAGGCCATTGAGAACGAACTTTCTATTCGTCCGGAATCATGGGGGGCCTATATGTCTCAGGACATTATTGATAAATACCGCTTTCCTGCAAATCTTGCTGAAAGTGAACGCTATCCAAACGTAGATTGGGATGAGGCTTTATTTAAGGATTTTGCACCCTCTTATAATGCAAACTTAAATATAAGTGGAGGCTCAGAATTTGTAAAATACTTTGCCGGTGCAGATTTTCAATACGAAGGGGATTTGATTAGGCAATATAACAACAGCAGGGGATATCAGCCCGGTTTCAACTACAATAGATTTAATGTACGGACCAATTTAGATTTTCAACTAACACCAAGCACAGTACTTAAAGTAGGACTTTCTGGTTCTTATGGGGTGCGTAAAACGCCCTGGGGTTTTAATGGTGGTCAATATGTATACTGGATTGCTGCTTATTCTACTCCACCAGATATCTATTTGCCTCAATATTCTGATGGAACCTGGGGTTATGATGCACCCTCTGGGGGAGGTGAAGGGAATGCAATAAGAAATCTTGCAATAAGTGGAGTTCAATACCTTACTACAACTCAATTGCAAACCAACTTTACTCTTGAACAAAAACTAGATGTAATTGCAAAAGGATTGACTTTTAATGGGACAATCGCACTCGATAATACATTTATTGAAGCGAATCGCGGTGTAAATGACCTGTTTAACGATCCTCAGGAAAAATGGATTGATCCGCTTACAGGGATAGAAACCTACAGAAGAACTTACGATGCCAATACCGGCTTTGATTATGCACAGGGGGTTCGATGGACAGCCCAGGGTGGAGGTGTGAATGATGGAGCATCCTACCGAAGATTGTTTTATCAAACACAGCTTAATTATACCACTACTATTGAAGACAAGCACGATGTAACCGCAATGGGTCTTTTTAATAGAAATGAATTTGCTACAGGTAGTATTCTTCCTTTTTACCGTGAGGACTGGGTGTTTAGAGCTACTTATGGTTACGATAACCGATACCTTATTGAGTATAACGGTGCTTACAATGGGTCTGAGAAATTCGCTGCAGATAAACGCTTCGCATTCTTTTCTTCAGGAGGAATTGGCTGGAATATTATGAACGAAAGCTTTATGGATAAGGCTGATTTCATTAACAACCTAAAGCTTAGAGCATCCTATGGACAAATAGGGGATGACAATATTGGAGCCCGATTTTTATATCTGACTGCCTGGGGTTATGGTGGCCAGTCCCGCTTGGGCGTTACTGGTGAGCAGGCAGAAGCCAGCCCGTATGTATGGTACAGAGAAACTCAGGTAGGAAACCCGGGAGTAAGCTGGGAGTCTGTGAAGAAGACCAATATAGGTCTTGACTATGGCTTTTTTAATAATGCCATAAGCGGAAGTATCGACTATTTCAGTGATGACCGTATAGATGTTCTTGTTTCAGGTGGTGATCGTGCAATACCTGATTATTATGGTACCGAAGCACCAGTTGCTAATTTAGGACGAGTAAAAAATGAAGGTTACGAGTTAGTACTCAACCTGAACCACAATTTCACTCCGGATTTAAGAGTATGGGCTGATTTAAATATGACTCACGCCGAAAACGTTACCATCGATCGGGATGATGCGGAATTAACACCTAATTATCAAAAAGATGAAGGTTATGCTATCAATCAGGCACGAACATTTATTGATAATGGTTTCTATAATACCTGGGATGAATTGTATGGAAGCACACAGCACAATACCAATGATTCTCAAAAGCTGCCTGGAGGATATCAGATCATAGATTTTAATGGAGACGGAGTTATTGACGATTTTGATCAAACTCCTTATGGTTTTGCCGGAGCTCCACAAAACACCTACAATGCCACAGTTGGTTTTGACTGGAAAGGGCTCAGCGCTTTTGTACAATTCTTTGGCGCAAACAATGTAACCAGACAGGTTGTTTTTAACAGTTTGGGTAACCAAAACAATATTGTTTATGATGAAGGGTCTTATTGGAGCAAAGACAATACAAATGCAGATGCACCGGTGCCAAGATGGGTATCTACTCCTAACGGCGCAAGTAATGGATCTCGCTTTTTCTATGATGCATCTTATGTACGATTAAAGAATGCCGAAATAGCATACACGTTTACTGCAGATTCTAAACTCCTCAAAACTTTTGGTTTTGACAGTTTGCGCCTCTTTTTGAATGGAAATAACCTGTATGTCTGGACAAAAATGCCTGATGATAGAGAATCAAATTTTGCAGGTACGGGATGGGCCTCCCAAGGTGCTTACCCTACTGTGAAACGATTCAATTTTGGATTGAATATCACCTTTTAAAAATTGTTATTATGAAAACGTTTACTAAAAATTTAATTAACTATTGCCTGGTGATTGTTTCTGTTTTGTTGGTGACCTCTTGCGAGGAGTACCTTGATAAGGAACCTGAATCAATTATTTCAGAAGAAGAAGCTTTTAAAAATTTCAGAAATTTTCAGGGATTTACAGAGGAATTGTATCACTGTATCCCCGATTTTTCTAACGCTTACTGGACCAATTCATGGAACTGGGGAGATGATGAGATCACTTCTGCAGACATGAATTTTCACGTCATCCATAAGTTTGATGATGGTAACTTTTGGGGTTGGCAAAGTGAATATGATGGCTGGGGGGCATCCTGGTTAAATCAGGCTGATGCTTCACGCAACGATGATCGTATGCAGAAAGATTTATGGAGAAACGGCTGGTATGGTTTACGTAAAGTTAATTTGGGTTTAGAGAATCTTGATTTGCTTGTTGATGCAACACCTCAGGAACGTGATTTTATTAAAGGACAACTTTTGTTCTTTAGAGGATGGTTCCATTTTCAAATGATTCAATATTTTGGAGGACTTCCTTATATAGATTATGTACTTCCTAGTGACGAACCTTTACGATTACCACGCTTAAGTTACCATGAGTGTGCAGACCGTGTAGCTGCTGACCTCAGAGAAGCTGCAAATCTGCTACCGGTGAACTGGGATGGTACACAGCCTGGTTCTGCCACCAGTGGTAAAAACGATTTGAGAATCAATAAAATAATGGCCCTGGGGTATTTGGGTAAAAACTACCTCTGGGCTGCAAGTCCGTTAATGAATTTAGAATCTACAGGCTCTCGCGAGTATAATTCAGATTATGCTAAAAAAGCTGCAGATGCCTTTGGAGAGTTACTTACCCTTGTTGAGAATGGTGATACTCCATATTCGCTATTACCTTTTGAAGATTATAGCAATAACTTTTATACTACAGGTCAGGGCTGGAGAATTCCCGGAGGAACCGAAGCTATTTTTAGAGGTCCTTATTTTGGAGCTAACGGCTCAAATTGGGGAACCAGTAAACAATATCAGCCTGCAATTATACAGGATGGTAGCAACTTTATGCCTACTGCAAATTATGTGAACTATTACGGTATGGCCAATGGTTTGCCTATAGCAGATGTAACTAAAGCAGACGAGGTAGCAGGCTATGATCCTGAATATCCATGGAAAGATCGCGATCCTCGTTTTTACCACGACATCATTTTTGACGGCGTTAAGGTTGTACAGGGCGCTATGCCGGCAGACGTCGAGCAGCACCGATATGCAAACCTGTACACAGGAGGTAGTTATCGCGACGTAAATACCGGTAGCCGCTCAGGATTTTTGAACTACAAGTTTATACCCATAACTGCTAACAGATACGATGACGGTTTTAACTATGGAGCAAACTTAAACCTGCATTTACCGTGGATGCGTTTGTCTGATGTGTATCTGATGTATGCAGAAGCTGCTGCTCAGGGCTATGGTAGCCCTAACGGCAAATCAGGAAATTTCTCAAAAAATGCAACCGAAGCTGTTAATAGAGTACGGGAGCGTGCGGGAGTTGAGGGTCTAAAACTTGGACAAGGGGCCGTGCCAGCCGGACTTGAAGGCTTTATGAGTGAACTAAGAAGAGAGCGCGCAGTCGAACTTGCTTTTGAAGGTCACCGTTTTAATGATCTGAGAAGATGGTTGCTGCTAATCGAAAAACCTTATACGCTCAAAACATCTTTAGAATTTGACCGTGCGGGTAATTTTGATACCGAAGACCCAACTGCAAACCGGGTGCTCAATATTACTGAAGAAGTAATACTGGAGCGCGATTACTCTACAAAGCATTACTGGCTTCCTCTTAAAAATTCAGATGTAAACATTTATCTGGAGTTTAGTCAAAACCCGGGTTGGTAATTTCATAAGACCGCATTTTAATTAAATAATCCAAACGAAATACTAAATGAAATACTTACGAACAAAAATTGTCTTGTTTGCTTTAATTGCATTGACTTCGCTTAACCTAACCGCTCAAAGCGAAGAGCAAATTGTTGTTGAAGCCCGTATTTTGGATGCATCCGGTGAACCGGTTCAAGGCGCTATAGTTCAAAATAAGCAAGATGATGTTTTTGCAATAACTGATCAAACCGGCCAATTTACAATTTCAGTAAACCCGGGATCATTTCTCCAAATAACTGCGGAAGGTTTTAAATCTGTATCAATTACTGCCGATGAATATCAGGAAGACATAGTTCTGGTAGAAGGGTCAAACAGTGAAGTTCAGATCGCCTTCCAGAAGGTCGAAGAAAGTGAGATCATTGCAGGAGGTACTTCACACGTCAACCTTCCCGAAATACTCGAGAAGAATTATACAATCTATAGTTTGGATGGTTTAAATGCGTTTATAGGAGGTTTCAACGGGGGCAATATCTGGGGAATGGGTAATTATCTCGTTCTGGTAGATGGGGTACCTCGTAGTCCTGGTAGCGCTCTGCCTGTTGAGATAGAGCAGGTAAGTTTTCTAAAGGGAGTTACGGCAGTTTCTTTATACGGTAGCCGCGCCGCTCAGGGAGTTATTCAGATTACTACTAAGCGTGGTGAAATCGGAAAGCAGCAGATCAGTGCGCGTGTAGATGCAGGTTTGTTTGTGCCGAAGCGGTACCCACAGTATTTGGGTTCTGCAGAGTATATGACCTTATATAATGAAGCAAGAGCTAATGATGGTATCCCTGCCCTATATTCTGATGAGCAAATATTCAATCATGCATCGGGTAGTAACCCATATAGATATCCAAGTGTAAATTTTTACAGTGATGACTATTTAAAACCTGTCTATGAGCGTTATGATGCTACCGTTGAAATTTCAGGCGGTAATGAAATGGCTCGTTATTATACGGATATTGGTTTTTTTAGAACCGGAAACCAAATCAATTTTGGTGAGGCTGTAAATAATAAAACAGAACGCTTTAATGTAAGAGGTAACGTAGATCTTAAGTTAAATGACTGGATTTCTGCTTCATTAGGTGCAAATGCCATTTACTACAGTGGCAGAGGCGTCAATGCAGACTATTGGGCAGATGCTGCAACGGTAAGACCTAATCGTTTTGCGCCTCTTATTCCTCTTGATTTTATATCTGAGGGTAATGAAAGTACCAGAATTCTGGCAGAAAACAGTTCAAACATAATTGACGGTAGATTTTTGTTAGGAGGTTCTCAGATTGATCAGACCAATGCTTTTGCTTCTATTTATGCAGGTGGATACAATACGTTTACCAGCAGGGAATTTCAGTTTAATACGTCTATAGATGCAGATCTTAACCGGGCTTTAAAAGGCTTGACGTTCAGTACGATGTTTGGGGTTGATTATTCAACTTCGTACAATCAATCTTACAATAATGAATATTCGGTTTATGGCGCAAATTGGATTAATGCAAACGGAGAAGATGAAATAGGGAGCTTAGTTCGATATGGTGAAGATGCCAGAACGGGTATTCAGAACATTAACAATAGTGCCTATCAACAAACGATATCTTTTTCCAGCCAACTGAATTATGAGACCAAATTGGCCGAAAACCACAATCTATCTGCGATGTTGGTGGCCGGTGGCTGGCAACAAACCATTTCTGGGCAGTATCATCGTATAAGCAGTGCCAATCTGGGATTACAGCTAGCTTACAACTACAAAAACAGATATTATGTGCTGTTTAATGAGGCGGTTGTACACTCAGCACGCTTCGCTAAAGGAGAGCGCACGGGCTATTCGCCTACCGCTACAGTCGCCTGGAAAATAGGACGTGAACCCTTCCTGGAAAATTCATCTGTTGTAAATGATTTAGAACTTTCGGTTTCTGCAGGAGTTTTAAGCACTGATATGGGACTACAGGCTAATCAGTATTACGCTCATCAAAATATTTTTTCACAAACGGAAGGTGCCTGGTTCAGTTGGAGAGATGGAGCGCTTACGCGATCGACAAATTCGTTACAAGGTGGTAACCCTGATTTGACCTTTGCCCGAAGAAAGGAAATTAATGTAGAACTTAAGGGTTCGCTCTTCAATAATTCGATAAACTTTCAAACAGCATTTTTTGCTAACCGAATGAAAGGAAATATCATTCAGGCTTCTGTACTGTTCCCTAACTATTTTGCAAACGGTTTTCCAGCCAGTTCGTTTATTCCTTATATCAACTACAATAATGATGACCGTATAGGTTTTGATTTTGATATTACGTATTCTAAAACTATTGGGAGCGTAGACTGGTCTGTTGGTTTAGCAGGTATTTACTACGATACGAAAGCATCTCAACGTGCAGAATTATACGAAAATGCTTACCAAAACCGTCAGGGTAAACCTCTCGATGCAATCTGGGGTCTTCAAAGCGATGGCTTTTTTAATTCGGAAGATGAAATCGCAAGCGCTCCCAGCCAATCTGCTTTGGGTAATGTTGCCCCGGGTGATATTCGCTATGTAGATCAAAACGGTGACGGAATTATCAATAATGAAGATGAAGTATATCTGGGTAAATGGGGTTGGAGTGGAGCACCCTTATCAGCAGGAATTCACCTGACTGCTAAATGGAATAACCTGACCTTCTTTGCTTTGGCTACCGGGCAGACCGGTGCACACGCAATGAAAAACAGCTCCTATTTCTGGATAGACGGAGAAGATAAATATTCAACTGTGGTGAGAGACCGCTGGACACCAGAGACTGCTGCCACGGCAACTTATCCCAGACTTACCACTCAAAACGGAGAAAACAACTTTAGATCTTCAGATTTCTGGATGTATAGTACAGATCGTATAGATCTTGCTAAAATTCAGGTGAGCTATGATATCCCATCCCGCATATTGGGTAGTGATTCATTTCTTAAAAATCTAAACATATATGTGAGCGGTGCAAACCTGTTTACATTCTCCTCAGAGCGCGAGTTGATGGAGCTCAATATAGGTGGTGCGCCTCAAACACGATTTTACAACCTTGGCCTTAAAGCGCTGTTTTAATTAATTCTATATGTATCAAAAAAATATGAATACTAAGATCTTACTTTTTCTACTCGCTATTGTATCACTTACGGGTTGTGACGATCTATTTGAACCCGCAATTGAAAATAACCGGGATTTAGAAGATGCGTATAATGACCCGACCTATGCCGAAGGCTTATTGCTTAACGGGTATTTACGCATACCTACTTTAAACTGGTCTTTTGACGATGTAGCTACTGACGATGCAGTTTCCAATGATATAGATAATGCATATCGAAGAGCAGCTACGGGACAATGGGCATCAAATTTTGACCCATTTACACAATGGCAGCGTTCTAGATCAGCAATACAATATCTAAATATTTTCCTTTCGGAAGCAGATAATGTAGAATGGGCAACAGACCCCAACATCAATGCTTTATACAACCGACGATTGAAAGGAGAGGCATACGGTCTTAGAGGTTTGCATATGTACTATCTATTGCAGGCTCATGCCGGCTTTGCCAATGGTGATTTGCTGGGAGTGCCTATTATCCTTGAACCTGAAACGCCTCAGTCTGAATTTAACCTTCCCAGAGCAACATTCAATGCCTGTATGACCCAGTTAATGAATGACCTGAACCAGGCAGACGAAATGTTAGCTCTGGATTATGAGGATATTAGTGACCCCAGTTTATTACCCAGTGGAATTACAAATACAAATGATTTCAACCGTGTTTTCGGTGAACGTGGAAGACAACGAGTAAGTGGCAGAATTGTAAAAGCCATTAAGGCCCAGGCAGCTTTAATGGCGGCAAGCCCGGCATACAGTGATATAAGTGATGTTAACTGGCAAATGGCTGCTAACTATGCAGGTGAAGTTCTCGCCCTTAATGGAGGTTTAAGTGGTATCGATGATAATGGTCATACCTGGTATGCAAATATTTCGGAGATTGCAGATTTAGGAGGAGGAACAAATCCTGATGAAATTCTATGGAGAGGCGATGTGGGGAATAGTAATAACCTGGAAGCCGATCATTTTCCACCTACTTTAAACGGACGCGGAAGGCTCAATCCAACTCAGAACCTTGTAGATGCATTTCCTGCAGTAAACGGGTATCCCATATCAGATCCTGCTAGTAATTATGATCCTAATGATCCCTATGCCAATCGTGACCCAAGGTTACGTACCTATATTCTGGTAAATCGCGCAACTGCAGGAGTAAATGCTTCAACCATTATCACGGCTGCAGATGGCGGTACGAATGATGCCTTGAATGCAGAAGCTACTTCAACACGTACAGGATACTATATGAGAAAACTCTTAAGACAAGATGTAAACCTCAGTACTGCAACTACAACACAGCAATTACATTACAAACCGCGCATACGATATACAGAATTGTATCTCATTTATGCTGAAGCCGCAAATGAGGCCTGGGGACCAACCGGAACCGGCTCTTTTGGCTTTTCTGCTTATGACGTGATTGCTGCAATACGGGAACGCGCCGGCATTGCTCAGCCTGATGCGTATTTAGAATCTATACGTGGTGATAAGAATGCCATGCGTACTTTAATACGCAATGAGCGTCGTCTGGAGCTCTGTTTTGAAGGCTTTCGCTTTTGGGATTTACGCCGCTGGGGGCTCAACCTTACTGAAACTGCCGACGGTGTTTCAATTGTAAATGGTGTTCCTAATAGAATTGAAGTTGAAGAGCGGGAATATCAGGATTATATGCAATATGGACCCGTACCTTACAATGAGACCTTAAAATTTGATGCACTTGAACAAAACCAGGGTTGGTAGACCTCAATTAAAACACTAATTAGATGACGATGAAAAAAAATATATATATAACGCTTTTACTTCTTATCACCCTTTTCAGTTCTTGTGAAAATGGAGAATGGGATTTCCCTGACTACGAGTATCAGGTTGTCTATTTTGCCTATCAGTATCCTGTGAGAACAATTACTCTTGGCGAAGATATATTTGATACCACTTTAGATAATGAAGGTAAATGTATGATTATGGCCACTTTGGGCGGTCTTTATGAGAATGAGTCCAACGTAACCGTAGACTTTCAGGTAGATAATTCGATGGTAGATGGTTTTGTGTTTGAAGACTCAGGAGAACCTGTACTAGCACTTCCATCTACTCATTATTCACTAGCTGACGATCAAATTGTTATTCCAAACGGTGAAATTGCTGGAGGTGTTGAGGTTCAGTTAACCGATGCTTTCTTTGCAGACCCTAAGTCCTTAGGCAGAAATTATGTAATACCCCTGCGTATGACGAATGCTTCTGTCGTAGATACAATTTTGTCCGGGGAGCCTCAGGTGCCTAATCCACGTAAAGGAGTAGCTACAGACTGGGCTATACAGCCCAAGGATTTCATTTTTTATGCGGTAAAATACATCAATCCTTACGAGGCATTTTACCTACGTAGAGGTGAAGATGTAATTGTTGGTAAAAACGGAAATACAGATTTAAATGAGACAATTACCCGCCAGGAACAATATGTAAAGGATGACGAGGTAGTCAAATTGACTTCAACAAGCAGACAGCAAATACGTTTTCCTTTGTCATTACAAGACAGTGGCGGTGTTGATCGTAACATCGTATTACTTGTTGACATTGATGATGAGGGTAATGCTACCGTTAGCTCTTCAGAACCCGGGGAATATACAGCTACAGGTACTGGTTCATTTATAAAGGATGGAGAAAAAAACAGTTGGGGCAGTCAGGACCGTGATGCACTTTACCTAAACTACGAACTTGATTTGGACGATGTACGTGTGACTTCTACAGATACACTGGTGGTTAGAAACCGTGGTGTAACGATAGAGACTTTTACACCGATTTTAGAATAGAATCTTTTGATTTAGAAAAAAATACGAATTATGAAAAGTATAAATTTTAAAATGATTCCCGCAGTTGTGGCGGCTCTTTGCCTGGCCAGTTGCGCAGAGATGGAAATGCCTGAATATAGTGTTGAAAAGCCAGTTAGTATTCAGACTCAGGAGCAAATTGATGGTTTACAAAATCTCAAAAGCTATGTGGCTAATCCTAATTTTAAATTAGGAGCCGGTGTGAGTATGGGTTCGTATAATAATCTTGGAGCCATGCATATGCTTGCCAATACAAATTTTGGGGAGCTTACCGCAGGGTACGCGATGAAACATGGAGCAGTAGTTCAAAATGACGGTAGCCTGAAACTGGACGCCGTTTCAGAATTTGTAGAGAATACAGCCAAGAATGAAGTTTCAATTTACGGGCATACCTTAATGTGGCATGCCAATCAAAATGCTACATTTTTAAATAGTACCATTGCACCAACCATAATACCGGCTTCTTCTGCGCCCACCTGGGAGTCTGTTTTAGATCTTGATTTTGAAACAGATGATGCCTCGGGTTATGAAAGTAATGGTGATAGTGCGATCCTGTCTTTTACTGCAGACGGCGAAGGAGCAGAGGCAACTGGCAGAGCACTCAAGGTTACCAATCCTGCTGTACAAACAGATGATTGGAGATCTCAGTTATTTGTAACTTTCTCTGAAGTAACCGAAGTGGGGCAGGTTTATAAATTAGAAATGGACGTTAAAGCAGATGTCAATGCCAGCATGGCGACACAGGCTCAAACAAATCCCGGAGGTTATAAGCACTGGAATTTCTTCGGTTCAATTTCTGCAGAAACAGAATGGAAGCATATTTCAGTAGAAGTTACGATAGCTGATAACACTTCAGGGTGTACGACAATAGCATTCAATTTGGGTAATACCGCAACAAGCTATTACTTTGATAATGTAGAGGTATTCAAATTTAATGAAAATGGAGCAGGACCAGATTGGGAAGATCTATTAGATCAATCCTTTGAAACCGAAGATGCAACAGGATACCAAAGTAACGGAGATAGTGCAGTGCTTGGATTTACCGCAGATGGTGAAGGGGCAGAAGGATCAGGTAGAGCACTCACGGTTACCAATCCCGCAGTACAGACTGATGATTGGAAATCACAACTATTTGTGACTTTTCCAAAAAAGACCGAGGTTGGAGAGAAGTATAAATTGGAAATGGATGTGAAGGCAGATGTCAATGCCAGTATGGCTACTCAGGCACAGACGAGTCCCGGAGGATATAAACATTGGAACTTCTTTGGATCTATAGCAGCCGAAACAGAATGGAAGCATATAGCTGTTGAGGTTACGATTGCAGACAATACTTCAGAGTGTAACACCATCGCCTTCAATTTAGGTAACACGGCAACAACATATTATTTTGACAATGTGGTTGTAAGCTGGTTTAATGAAGAAGCAGGGCAGGATATAATTATTGAGCGCACCCCCGAAGAAAAAAGAGATACACTTACCTATCATCTTGATAAATGGGTATCAGGTATTATGGAGGTTTCCAAGTCTAATACTCACGCCTGGGATGTGGTTAATGAGCCTATGGATGACGGCAATCCTTATGAACTTAAAACCGGAGTAGGCAAGGCCGATATGGCTGCAGACGAGTTTTACTGGCAGGATTATTTGGGTAAAGACTATGCAGTGCAGGCATTCAAAATGGCTGAAATGTATGGCAATCCAGACGATGTATTATTTATTAATGACTATAATCTGGAGTACAATCTGGATAAGTGTAAAGGCATTATAGAATATGTAAAATACATTGAAGAACAAGGTGCCCGTGTTGACGGTATAGGAACTCAAATGCACATTAGCCTGGACTCAGACAAAACTAATATTACCGAAATGTTTAAACTACTTGCAGCTACCGGTAAAATGATAAAAATTTCTGAATTGGATATAGGAGTAGGTGTTCAAACCACTGAGGCAACAGAAGAGCTGTTATTGGCTCAGGAAGAAATGTATAAGTTTGTATTAGAGCAATACTTTACAATTATTCCTCAGGCTCAGCAATACGGTATAACAATTTGGAGTCCAACAGACAGCCCCGAAAATTCTTCCTGGAGAGCTGGTGAGCCCATCGGCCTCTGGACTGAAGGCTTAACCCGTAAACCGGCTTACAGAGGAGTGGCTGAAGGACTTGGAGGAAACGTTATGAATTAGTTGGTTTTATAAGAGGCAAAGCCCAATGTGCACAGGTACATTGGGTTTTGTTTTTAAGACCAGTTCAAATAGTTTCACTCTGAATGCGTCTTTTTTATATCCGGTAATCCTTTTTTTTTTCATTAAAAAATAAAAGAATATAAAATTATTTTAGGGTAATAGTAAATTGACGCAATCGATTGCTTAAATTAGCAATGTTCTAATTTATAGAACTTCAATAGTTTAAAAACAGTTAAATCAAATATGCTTTCGAAAGGAAGACTACCCGCAACCACAGTATGTTTAAAATTTAATTCAATGAAGAACCTAATCTATTTAACTACAATTATCACGCTTCTTGTAAGCTGTAAGCCTAAAGAATCAGAAAAAGATACCGCTATGTTAGAGGTTCAGAAGCCTCTTGTTCTTAAAGAAGCACTTTCCGGTAAATTCTTAATGGGTACTGCCCTCAATGCACGTCAAATTAATGGATACAATCCCGAAGAACTTGAGGTTGTAAAGTCAAACTTTAACTCGATTGTTGCCGAAAACTGTATGAAGAGTGAACGTCTGGTACCTGAAAAGGGAAAGTACGACTGGTCAACAGCAGATAAATTTGTAGAATTTGGAGAGCAGAATGGTATGGTCGTACACGGTCACACCTTGATTTGGCACTCGCAAACACCCAGGTGGTTTTTTAAAGATGACGCGGGTAACGAGATTGACAAAGAAGAGCTTACCAAACGTATGCAAGAGCATATCGCTACTGTGGTAACACGCTATAAGGGGCGAATTAAATCATGGGATGTGGTTAACGAAGCTGTTTTAGACGACGGTAGTTTGCGTGAGAGCAAATTTTACAAATTATTGGGAGAGGATTTTATAAAAATAGCATTTGAAGCTGCACACGAGGCAGACCCTGATGCAGAACTGTATTATAACGATTACTCAACTTCAATACCTGAAAAGCGAGATGGTATTGTACGCATGATTAAAAACCTGCAGGATCAGGGTGTTCCTATTCACGGAGTTGGAATGCAGGGCCATGTGGGTATGGATTATCCTGAGCTTAAAGAGTTCGAAAAAACCATTGAAGCTTTTTCTGACCTTGGTTTAAAAGTGGCGGTCACCGAATTTGATATTACTGTATTGCCTTCTCCCTGGAAGAATCAGGGAGCAGAGGTTTCTGCAAATTTTGATTATGAAGATCGAATGAACCCCTATCCTGAGAAGCTTCCAGATAGTGTAAATAACGCTTTTAACGCGCGTTGTCTTGACTTTTTTAAACTCTTCTTAAAGCACGAAGATAAACTTGATAAAGTAACGATGTGGGGAGTTAATGATGGAAACTCCTGGAGAAATAACTGGCCGGTAGGAGGGCGTACCGATTATCCTTTACTCTTCGACAGACAAAACAAGCCTAAAGGGGTTGTAGATTCTATTGTGCTTCTTGCCAAAAAATGATAAACTATGAGTTTTCCCGGCATAATTAAATCCTTTTTCATTTATTTAATTTTTACGTGTGCTCTAATTAGTGAATTTCATGCTCAGCAAAAAGCTCAAAATCCACTAATACACGCTGACGTACCTGATATGGCTATCATTAGGGTAGGAGATACCTACTATATGAGCAGCACTACGATGCATATGAATCCCGGTGTGCCTATTATGAAGTCTAAGGATTTAACCAATTGGGAGCTCGTAAACTATGCATACGATACCTTAGTAGATAATGATGCGATGAATCTGGAAAACGGCCAGCAAACCTATGGCCGTGGATCCTGGGCAAGCTCTTTACGCTATCACGATGGTGTTTATTACCTCTCTACGTTTTCTGCTACATCAGGAATGACTCATATCTATACGACCAAAGATATTGAAAAGGGGCCTTGGGAGGTTCACGAGTTCAAACCCTCTTATCACGATCACACGCTGTTCTTTGAAGACGGAAAAATATATATGATCTGGGGAGCGGGAGAGCTTAGTATTGTGGAACTCAAAGAGGATCTTTCTGGTATAAAAAAAGAGACTCAAAAAGTGCTTATCGAAAATGCTACAGATCCCATAGGTTCCAACTACATTTTGCCGGCAGAAGGTTCGCAACTGTTTAAACACGAGGGCAAGTTTTACTTATTTAATATCGCCTGGCCACGAGGTGGTATGCGTACGGTAATCATTCATCGCGCAGATAACATTATGGGGCCTTACGAAGGACGGGTTGCCTTACAGGACAAGGGTGTCGCTCAGGGCGGACTCATCGATACGCCAGATGGCGATTGGTATGCTTATTTGTTTCAGGATAGCGGAGCAGTAGGTAGAATTCCCTACCTGGTTCCTGTAGAATGGAAAGACGGCTGGCCCATACTGGGCGTTGACGGCAAAGTTCCTGAAACACTTGATTTACCTCAAAACAAAAGCCTTATTCCCGGAATCGCACATTCTGATGATTTTCACCGTAAGGAAGGAGATAAGCCATTGCCTTTAGTTTGGCAGTGGAATCACAATCCCGATAACACCTTTTGGTCTCTTGATGATCGTCCCGGTTTTTTAAGGCTTAAAACAGGAAGAGTAGATACTTCTTTTGTTCAGGCGAAAAATACGCTTACCCAACGTACGCTGGGACCGGTTTCTTCAGGAACTGTAAAACTTGACGTATCAAAGATGAAATCCGGAGATCGAGCAGGACTTACCGTACTTCAAAAGAAATATGGTGTCATTGGCGTGCGCTGTGATGCCGATGGAAAGCAAATCTATATGAGTAAAAATGCGGAGGATGGCGGAGTCATTGAATCCCTTCCGTTAAATCAGGATGAAGTATTTTTCAAAATAGAATGCGATTTCAGAAACCGTACAGACAAAGCTTATTTCTATTACAGCCTTGACGGGAAAAACTGGAACGAGTTGGGTTCAGTTCTACAAATGCAATACACGTTACCTCATTTTATGGGGTATCGTTTTAGTTTGTTTAACTATGCCACAGCACAAACCGGAGGTTGGGTGGACTTTGATTATTTTAAAATTGAAGACAACATCAGTCTCGCCAACTAATTAAAACCTGTAGCCGTGAAAAACCTGTATAAAAGCACAACGTGTTTATTACTTCTTATTTTGCTTTTTCCTTTAATGGCTAAAGCTCAGAATCCTTTGGTTTTAGATCAGTATACAGCAGATCCTACCGCACGGGTATTCAACGGCAAGCTTTATGTCTACCCGTCACATGATATTTTGTGTACCGAAGACAAAGGCCGTGTAGGCTGGTTTTGCATGGAGGATTACCACGTTTTTTCGTCAGATAACCTCACAGCGTGGAAAGATCACGGTGAAATTTTAAATCAGACTGAGGTTGCCTGGGCAGATCCTTCGGGCTACAGTATGTGGGCACCGGATTGTGTGGAACGCGACGGCAAATACTACTTCTATTTTCCGACTAAACCTAAAGATGAGAAAGGCTTTAAAATTGGAGTAGCCATCAGCGATTCGCCGGAAGGACCTTTTGTTCCTCAGCAAGAACCCATAGCCGGGGTAAATGGGATTGACCCCAATGTATTTATAGATTCTGACGGGCAGGCCTATTTGTACTGGTCTGGCGGAAATATTTTTGTGGCTAAACTAAAGCCTAATATGACCGAATTGGCTTCAGAACCTGAGGTAATCGCCAATCTTCCGCAAGAGGGGCTTAAAGAAGGACCTTTTGTTTTTAAGCGTAACGACCAGTATTACCTTACTTATCCGCATGTAGCCAATAAAACTGAACGCCTGGAGTATGCAATGGGACCCTCACCTATGGGGCCTTTTACCGTTACCGGTGTTATTATGGATGAAAGCCCTACGGGTTGTTGGACGAATCACCAGTCCATCGTAAATTTTAAGGACCAATGGTATTTATTTTACCATCACAACGATTTATCGCCAGATTTTGATAAAAATCGATCAATTAGGGCAGATAGTCTTTCGTTCAACAATGATGGTACGATTGTAAAAGTACAACCTACCTTGCGGGGCATTGGCATTAATGAGGCAACCGAAATGCTGCAAATAGACCGTTACAGCAGTAAGAGTGATTCGGCAACAGTTCAATTCAACAATCCTGAAGCTCCTTTTCAAGGTTGGCATGCGGTTTTAAATGCAGGAGACTTTATTAAATACAATCAGGTAAATTTTGAGGATAAGCTTTCTCAGCTACTCCTTAATGTTAAAACAAAGGAAGGAGCAGAAATCGAAATTTCATTTGCTAATTCTGACGAATCTATTGCCAAATTAACCCTCGCAAATAGCACTGATTTTAATATTCAGGATTTTGAACTCGATACGATTAAATCCGGGATTCACGATATAAAAGTCCAGGTTACTTCCGGTACAGCAACAATCGACTGGATTCAATTTAAGTAAGGGTTAAATTCGGTTTTAATTGGCGCTGTAGCTTTTGTTGAATGCCCTTTCAATTCAAAACAAACTACTATGCACAGACTCGTTTCCATAAGTATCCTTTTTACAGGACTGGTTTTTTTTAATTCTTATGCCCAAAACACTTCGTCCACTAGAGACAGTATTAATCAGTATACCCAGATCGATTTTCTAGAAATGAAAAAGACTCTGGAAATTCAGCAGGAAAACAGACCCGGGCCTTCGGGTAACCCCAATGATGCGAACGCAGCTAATTTTGATGAAAATCAAGTGCGTGATTATACTTTGCCCCAGTTAACGACAACCCAATCTGGAATGCCGGTAAACTCGGTGGCAGACTGGGAAAATCGTAAACGCCCTCAGCTTATCGCTGCTTTTGAACAGGAAATGTATGGTGCATTGCCCGATGAAATACCTGCAGTTTCCTGGACTATCAAATCAGAAAAAGATACGGTCATTGGCGGAATGCCTATAATAGAGCAACACCTGGTGGCTACAGTAGATAATACGATTTACCCTGAATTGAGTGTGTCTATTGAAGCACTTTTGGGTATTCCTAAGACCGAAAATGATTCAGGAATTCCTGTTGTTGTACAGTTCGGGTTTTTGAATTCACCTTTCGGAAAGATTGAAGAACCGCGTAGTTATTTTATTTCGCCGTATGAACCGCGTTTTAAAGAGCAATTGGCACATCAAGGCTGGGGATATGCGATTTTAGACGTTTCTTCGATTCAGGCAGATCACGGTGCTGGTCTCACATCCGGAATTATTGGACTGGTAAACCAGGGAAAACACAGATCTCCCGGACAGTGGGGCGCTTTACGGGCCTGGGCCTGGGGAGCAAGTACCTTATTAGATTATTTTGAAACCAGGACGGATATAGATGCTGGCAGAGTAGCAGTGGAAGGAACTTCACGATACGGTAAGGCTGCATTAGTCGCAATGGCTTTTGACACACGATTCACATTGGGCTTTATAGGTTCGTCAGGAGCCGGTGGGGCTTCTTTATTGAGACGAAATTTTGGCGAAATGCTGGAAAATCTGGCTTCACCGGCAGAATACCATTGGTTTGCCGGTAATTTTCTCAAGTATGCCAGTATTCAAACCGTTGATGATTTGCCGGTAGATGCACATCAGCTCATTGCCCTTTGTGCGCCAAGACCGGTATTTATAAGTGCAGGTTCTGCAAAGATTGAAGGGCAGTGGGTAGATGCCAAAGGAATGTTTGAGGCAACTGTTGAGGCTGCACCGGTTTATGAGTTGTACAATCTTCAGGGACTAGGTACGACCAATTTTCCGTTTATGGGAACTGCTCTTACTTCAGGTGAACTTGCGTTTAGACAACACGGTGGAGGGCATTCTACCGGTCCCAACTGGAGTACCTGGATTGCCTGGGCTCGCAAATACTGGGATTAATCGGTTTTAATCTTGTTCCTTCAGATGTGTTTCCTGATACTTTTTAGGTGGAATTCCGTAGAGATTTTTAAAGCTGGTTGAAAATGTAGATAGATTGGAAAAGCCCACCGCATAAGCTACTTCAGCTACGCTAATAGATTTTGAAGACAGCAGATCTGCTGCTTGTTTTAAGCGAATGTTTTTCATCAAATCACTAGCAGATTGATTGGTCAGTTCCTTCAGCTTACGATACAGGTGTACCCGGCTTATACCTACGGCATTGGCAATCATTTCTACATTCAGGTTCGGGTTGTCTAAATTATCGTTGATGTACCCCATAACTTTTTTCAAAAGGATTTCGTCAGAACTTTCGAGCTTTACCTGTTTAACCTTGTCTTCCTGCAGCTGGCTGCCGTCGTAATTATTTTTAAGCAGCTTTCGGTTTTGAATTAGATTTAGTGCTGTCTTCTGTAAAATAGCTACGTCAAATGGCTTGGGGATGTAGGCATCAGCACCCAGATTTAAACTTTCCAGATTGCGTTCCTGGGTAGACTTTGCTGTGAGCAAAATCACGGGAATGTGATTGATATTGATGTTTTTCTTGATGCGTTTGCAAAGTTCAAGACCATCCATTTCGGGCATCATAATATCACTAATGACGAGGTCTGGAGCTTCCTGCAATATATATGCGAGGGCCTCTTTTCCGTTAACAGCAAGCGCTATTCTAAACTGGTCACTCAATTCTTTTTTGATATACTTTCGTATTTCGAGATCATCATCAACCACCAAAATTTTGTTGCCGGTATGCGACACCTCTTTCTCTAAAGCTTCTGATTCATAGTTAGTTAAGGCGGGCGCCTCCTTCTCTGTCTCTTGTTTCAACTCGCTTTGATACAGTTGATGAGGGCGTAGGTGTGCATTCCCAAGAGGAATTCGGGTTACAAATTTACAGCCTTTATCGTTTTCATTATTTTCGGCATAAATAGTTCCATGATGTAATTCTGCAATAGAACGGGTAAGATTAAGTCCTATACCGGTACCTTCAAGATGGTGAGGCGTTCCTTTGATTTGATAGAAGCGGTCAAAGACAAATTTCTCCATTCCTTTTTTGATTCCTATTCCGTTATCAATGACACTCACTTCAAAAAAGCCGGGGTTATCTGGGTTTTGCAAATCTGAAATAGTATCAAGTACCACTTTAATGCTTCCACCTTTTGAGACAAACTTTAAAGAATTAGCAACCAAATTTTGAATAATCTTGTCAAAATAATTCGGGTCAACCCAGGCAATAAGTTTATCCATTTGATGTTTAAACTCAAACTGAATTTCTTTAGCTTCAATCTGATCTTCAAAAATCGCACAGATGTCTGTGATGTATTTAACGAGTTCAATCCTTTCAAAATGAAGCTCCAGTTGCCCGCTGTCTATCTTTCTAACATCCAGAAGCTGGTTTGCCAAATGGTAAATACGGTCTGTATTACGCATCATCGTCTCGTAAGATTTACGCCTTACTGGGTCTGCGTCATTTTTGAGTAATTTCTTTAGGGGGTTGATGACCATCGTAAGCGGTGTGCGTATGTCGTGCGATATGTTTGTTAGAAACTGTAGCTTGGCCTCATTGATTTGTTTAGATTTTTGATATTCACGAAGGCGGTTTCTACTTTTCTGGCGCTGCTTTAACTCATAGATTACAATGGCTGTTACGATCAGAAACAGGAGGAAATAAATGAGTTTTGCTGTAGCAGAGAGATACCAGAGCGGATGTATAATAGCGGTGAAGTTTCGTACTTCTGAAAACTGGTCGTAGTCTTTAGCTCGTAATTTAAAATCGTAGGTTCCGGCTTCCAGATTATCAAAAGCTACAGTATTAACCCCGGAACTTAGATTGATCCAGGGTCCGTCATTAATGGAATAGGCATAGGAAATCCGGTTTGGATTTCGGTACTCCATCGAAGAAAACTCGAGGCTGAATGAATTGTCCTGATAGGAGAGGTTTATAGTGTCTGCTTCAATAATAGCTTTGTTGAGAATTTCATAGGATCCCGATTTCATCCCCTTGCGTACCGGAGTATTCTGCAGATAAACATCAATTATATAGATTTCCGGTTGTTTCTCAGTATCTAAAATAGTTTGCGGGTTGAAGTAGGTAACCCCATTCATTCCGCCAAAAATCAATTGATTTTCCTGATGTAGATAAGAGGCATTTTTGCTAAACTCGTTGCCCTGTAGACCGTCGTTGAAATAATAGTTAAGAAAGCTTTCTTTGTCAGGGTTAAATTCTGAAATACCGTGATTGGTACTTACCCAAAGCATCTGATTGCTATCCTGTTCAATGGCACAAATGGTATTGTTGGGCAGGCCGTCTTCAATAGTGTAATGGGCAAGAAGCTTAAAAACCCGATCGGTTTTTTTTAGTCCGTTTGCAGTTCCTAACCACAGGTTATCCTCGGTATCACTATGAATGGTGTAAATGATTTCTCCGTCAAATTTGCGGATGCCGTTTGTATAGCTTATAAATTTTTGATCTTCTAAATCAAATTTGCTTATACCGTCGTAGGAAGCCACGTATAAAAGTCTGCGGGATCGATCAAGCAAAAGGTTGTTAATCCATTTATTGTTGAAAAATTTAGGGCCTTCGGGGCCGTCTGCAATCTCAACATTACACGCCGTAATTGCATTGGTTTCCAGGTTAAGTTTAAAAAGACCTGATCCCATAGATCCAAGCCATAAATTTGATCTGTCGTCTTCGACAATGGTATAAATACTTTTAACAGGATTTCCCAGCTCATCAACCAGATTGCTGATAAACTGAATTTGACTGGCATCTTCTTCAAGTTTTGCAAGGCCGTTAAGATAGGTTCCCACCCAAATCGTATTGCGACTATCCTCAAAGATGGAGACTACTGTGTTTAATTTGCTTCCCAGATAATTTTGGTCTTTATAATGCCTAATGACTTTATTTTCGGGTGAAATGGCATATAAACCATCACCATCTGTCCCCACCCATAAAATATCTTTAGAGTCTTTAAAGACAGACATTACACAGTTAGAACCTATGATATCAAGTTCACTTGATTCATAGCCTATATAATTGAAATTATTGATTTTCTTGGGAAGCAGAACCACTCCTTTTTGGTAGAGTCCTAGCCAGGTATTGCCTGAGTCATCTTCAACAATATCATGGACCTTTGACTTTGAAGAATCAAAGCTGGAAACCATAATAGGGTAGGGAGAAAGCGTTTGCGTAGACGGGTCAAACCTGAATAGGCCATCACCATCTGTACCTACGAGCATTTCGTTTTCCGAATTTAAAAACAGGCTGTGAATGACCAGGTGTTTGGTGTTGGGAATGGATTCAAAAACCGAATCATTAGAATTAAATTTAAATAAGCCTTGCGTATAGCTGGCGGCATAGATGTTTCCGGCTTCATCTTCGCCTATTGCAGAAAGTGAAGCTCGTGTGTTACCCTCCTGAAAGAAGGGGGTGATTTCATTCTTTTGATTCACTAAAAATAAGCCTGTCTCGGGCGTAATAAACCAAAGATTGTGCTTGCTGTCCTGATAGATATGATCTACAAAAGCCGTAGGCAAAAATTCAGGAAGGTTTTCAGCTAGAAAATCATCTCCGTTTTTTTGAAGCCTGAAAACGCCCCGCCCAGATGTGCCTATAAGAATCTCACCAGTTTTACGCTGGGTTATATTAGTTACGTGAGCATCATAGGTGTATTCTTCATTAATAGAAAGAGGAATTTGTTTGAAAGAATCTGTAGCGTGATCGTAGATTTGAAGCCCGTTGAAAAAGCCAAAATACAGGTTGTTTTTGTCGTCTTCAAAAATACTTTTTACATAATTATTTAATAGAGAAGTGGAGTCCTGAGCATTCTTTTTATAGGTGACAAATTTAGCTCCGTCGTATTTGTTAAGTCCGTCTTCAGTGGCAATCCAGATATAACCTTTATGATCCTGATAAATAGCATTGATTAAACTACTGGACAATTCTGAATCTGAGGAGAAAATCCTTCCATTTTGAGCTGAAACACTCAGAACGAAAAGAAGGTGCAGCAGTATGAAAAATTTTAATCTTAGATTCAAGATAAACAGTTTATAATGTGATTACGCGCTTTGCAAGCCGATATTCATTTAGGCTGTCAGAACTTGATTGGTGTTTGTAATTTCTGATAACAAGATATCGATTTGCTCGCTATATGCTAAGTTTTTTAGGAACTGAAATCAGTAGCCATAAGTTAGTCTTTTAATCTCGCAATCGTTACAGGAGCCAGATAAAAAGGCTGGTTATTTTCTTCCGCTTTTAGGATTATATTTTGCAAAACAATCCCCGGGTCTACACCGTAAATTTTTAAGGTGTGCTGGCCTGCTTTTATACTTACCGGCGCAACAACGCGTGTTGCGTTATTCGCAACGCTGCTGTTCCAGTTATCTGGCGTGTCTTTATGGATGTTGAGCGTTTGTACGGGCTCATCATCAATCTGATACTGAAACTGCAGCCCACCCTGATTTTTAAAATCGAGGGTTGGAGATAGGTTAAAAGTAATACTTCCGTCAATCGTCTCGTTAGCGTAGAGCTCGTATGTAAGAGTAGTATTCTGAGGTGTAATATCTTTTGAAAATTTAATCTCAGGTCTCAACGCTACGTCCTGTCTGCCGAGATCGGGAATCTGCTCCCAGCCTGTATTTTTTGCAAAATCGGTTGCGGGTATGCTAATCATTCCTGCATAAGACACCGTGCCTTTGGCATCAGCGGGATAGGGATTGTAGCTTACTTGTAGCGTTGCAGTCCCATTGTCAGATTGAATACTGATGATATCTTCCTGACTCGAAGCCGGTAATTTTCCGGGTATCAAACTTAGGCTAAGTTGCTTTTCCGATTCTACTTCGCCTTTTTTCTGATCTGCTTTGAGCCATTTCGGTAATTTCTTGATTTTATAATCAACCGCTTCCTTACCAGTATTAAAAAGGGTGAGCTGCTGTGTTTGATGAGCCTGGTCAAAGGGGAGTACATTCAGCACCTGATCTTTTGGGAAGTACGCATCAGTACCGGGTATCGCAATTCCTAAATTTCCTTCCTGCGGAATTTGAATTTGCCTGGTCTCCGGAATTACGTTTTGTCGGGGTTCCTGCCAGTAGGTGTAGCCTATATGGGTTTGATCCATAAAATGATTCCATTTTGAATCATTCAGGCTGTGATAGGCATTGGTAAGTTTTTTGTCTTTTTCAAAAAAGTAAGCTACACTGTCAGCATAAATATTAGCGGTATTCCGTTCCTGTTCAGCATACAAATGGTTTTTTGCCGTTGCAATATACAGTCTGTTGAGGTTTGCCATGGCTTCAATAGGAAACAAAACCAATTGATAATACGCCGACTGATAGGAATTATCGAGTTGTTCCTGAATTTTTTTCGCCTTCTGCTCAAGCGCATTATATTCCTGCAAAATGCGTTCTGCTTCATTAAAATGAATCAGGCTGAAAGTCTTAGCACTCAGAAGCTCGGGTTTGCGACGGCTGGCCAAGGTGCTGTACGTCTGGATCAAATCTGCAATTTCAGAAGCGTAAGTAGTACCAAATTGGGCTGCAGCCCAATTTTCAGGGTAATTCTTCAAATCATCAATACTGAAAGTTTCCGGATTCCAGGCATAGTCCAGAAAGAAGCTGACGGGATATTCCATTGGTTTAATGTCACCCACGTTTACAATCCAGATTTTGCGTGCGTTGTAATCATAGGCCAGAGACATTTGCTCGTACACACGACCGATTTGATTGGTGTTCAGCCATTTGTAGTTGCGCGGTCCCCCAACATAATCGAAGTGATAATAAATACCGTAACCTCCTGCTCGTTCAGCATCGTCGGGATTGGGTAATTTGCGAATATTTCCCCAGTTGTCATCAGCCAAGAGCAGGGTTACGTCGTCGGGTACGCGCATACCCTGATCGTAATAATCCTGCACTTCCTTGTATAAAGCCCAGATTTGTGGAGTTTTGCTTGCAGGCTCTCCGGTAACGTTTGCGATAATTTCTCGTTGATCTTTTACAATCCCTTCTAGAAGTTCAATAGCGGTTCCTTGAGTCATTGGTTCGTCACCATCTCCACGCATTCCCACCGTTACGATACTTTCATTATCACCCATACGCTCAATTCCCGCTTTCCAAAAATCCTTTAAGACTTTGGGATTTGTGGCATAGTTCCAGTCGCCCTTGCCATAGCGGTCCCATTCTACGTGAGCCCGCATCAAGGGTTCATGATGTGAGGTACCTATTACCACTCCGTATTTTTCAGCCTGTACCGCGTTTTCAGGATCATCATCATAAAAAGCGCGTCCCCACATTGCGGGCCAGAGGTAATTGCCTTTAAGTCTTAAAATCAATTCAAATACGTGCTCGTAAAACTCGTGGTTAAAGCTTCCGAAGTTTTCACCTACCCAGCCTGATAGCGCAGGAGCTTCATCATTAATGAAAATACCACGATATTGAACTTTAGATCCCGGGTTTGTATAAACTTTTGAATTCACATATAGTTCTTCCGATTTTTTGACCGGTACGTCTGCCCACCAATACCAGGGAGATACACCTATAGCTTCAGAAAGGGTGTAAATACCGTAGATAGTTCCGCGTTTATCACTACCTGCAATAACCAGATTATCGCCTACCTGTTGTATGCTAAAGGCTTCCCATTTATTTTCAATAGCGGAAACGTTTAAGTTACCGGTTTGCGCCAGCGAATCCATAAAACTACTTCTTCCAAGTGTTCCAATAATCAATTGTGGTTTAGCCGAAAGCTTATTTAAAACTTCCGGTTTTTTGCCGGTAACCCGCTCCAGATCGAGCTGCAGGTTTTTAGCGGCGATATGTACACCATCATAATCTGCAGCATCGACAATCAGGTTTGCGATGGTTTCAGAATCACTCAGCGTAAACGAATCATTCACTGGCGCGGTCGATACCAATTGCTCCTGGGCAAAGTTAGTTGTGATCGTACCGATTGCTAACAGTAGTGCCAGTGTTTGAAGTTTCAGCTTAAATGATTTTAAAAACATAATTTAAATTTTGCGGGTCTTCCAACCCGGTTTGGATTTAATTTTTCTGCAATCCCAGTTCAAGGCCGGTAAGTTCAGCCAGCCCTTTCAACCTTCCTATAAATGAATACCCCACATAATACGGCTTGTGTTTTTCCAAAGCGTGCAAATATCCGTGGTCAGGGCGCATCGGGATTTTTTTACCGTTTGCTGTAGTGTAATCGATGATTTGTCGCATCACCTGCTTCATAGGCACATCGCCGTCCAGATGGTCTGATTCATAAAATGAACCGTCTTCAAACTTCTGTACGTTGCGGAGATGTAGAAAGTGTACCCGCTCTTTATGCGTGTTGAAAATTCCGGGCAAATCATTTGCCGGATTGGCACCCAGCGAACCGGTGCAATAACAAAGTCCGCAGGAAGTTGATTCAATTTGCGAAAAGATAGCGTCAAGATCATCTGCCGTGCTAACAATACGGGGCAGTCCCAATACCGAAAACGGTGGGTCATCCGGGTGAATGGCCAGTTTTGCACCAATAGCATCAGCAGTAGGCGTAACGGCTTTCAGGAACAGAACCAGATGCTCACGCAGTTTGGTTTCATCAATGTCTTTATATTCGGCAAGTTGATTTAGGAGATCTTCAGTAGTAAAATCTACCGTGCTGCCGGGTAGACCCAGCATCACACTCTTTTTGAGCACGTCGCGTTCCTCTTCGCTTAGCGAATCGTATTTCGCTTTGGCTTCTGTGATCTGAGCTTCGGTATAATCACTTTCGGCTCCGGGTCTCTTCAGAATAAACAGGTCAAACGCCTTAAATTTTACGGGGTCGTATTTTAGAATTTCGGCACCTACTGCATTTTTAAAACGGTGATCGGTGCGTACCCAGTCGAGAATAGGCATAAAGTTATATGTGATGGTATAGATGCCCTGATCTGCCAGATTTTTCAGACTGACTTTGTAATTTTCGATGAGTTCCTCGTAGTTTCCGGTGCGCTTTTTAATGTTTTCGTGCACGGGTAAACTCTCGACCACATCCCAGGTCATCCCGGCTGCTTCTATTTTATCTTTGGTTTTTTTAATTTCTTCGGGAGACCAAATATCCCCAACCGGAATATGATGTAAAGCAGTTACAATACCTGTAATACCTGCCTGAAGTAAATCTTCCAGACTTAATAAATCACGCTCTCCATACCAGCGCATGGTTTTAATAATCGTTGTATTCATTTTTAAAATCCTATTGAGTTTCCACCGTCAACACAGAGAACGGTGCCTGTTGTAAATTTAGAAAGATCCGAAGCATAATAATAAACAGTATCCCCAATATCTGCGGGTTCTCCCAATTTACCCATCGGAGTTCGCCCAAGCACTTTATTCTTGCGTTCGGGGTCGCTGTCAAGGGCTTTACTTGACATATTGGTTTTGATAAAACCGGGGGCCACGCAGTTTACGCGGATACCAAAAGGAGCAAGGTCGACCGCCATGGAGCGCGTCATCCCCTCGATAGCCGATTTGCTGGCCGTATAGGCCACCACCTTTGGAATGCCGTACTGAGCAGCCATCGAACTGATGTTGATGATGCTACCCGAGTTTTGACTTTTCATCACTTTGGTCACTTCGCGGCTCACGACAAAAACACTGGTCAGGTTGGTGTGAATGATGCGTTGAAATTCTTCGTCAGTAACCTCGAGAAAGTTTTTTTTCATATTGATTCCCGCATTGTTGACCAGAATATCAATGCTGCCGGCTTCTTTTGCGATATGGGCGATTGTCTGCGGAATTTTATCAAGCTCGGCCAGATCAAGAATATACGTCCGGGCGTTTGGCCCCAGTTCTTGCCGGGCCTGTTCTGTTTTTTCCGGATTGCGGCCTATGATGTAGGTGATGATGTTTTCATCACAGAGTTTTTTTGCGGTTGCGAAACCTAAACCGGCATTGCCACCGGTAACCAGGGCTACTTTTTGTTTCATATTAATCCCAGGAGGGTTTTATACCCGGAGCATAAGGGTCCCGGATGGATTCATAATAATCAAGATTGTTTTTGGCTTGCGGAATAAATTCCAGCATTTTTTTGTTTGAAAACTGCTGAAAGTACAGCAGGCAAGAGTCGCGCCACCATTGGGCTTCCTCAAGCTGAATGCTTAACAGCATACGGGTCTTTTCATAAACCTGATCACCCACATAAGGCTTCATGTCTTTCCAAGTATTAATCATTGCTTCAACCTCTTCTACACCGTCCTGGTATTTTCGTGCCAGATTGTACCAGAGTGTCTGGCCATTTTCGAGTTTATAGTCCCATGGTACGTGGTGAAACCAAAGCAGGTATTTCTGCGGCGTGGTTTCTATTTTTTCATAAGCTTTTTCAATTTCAGGAGCATATTGAGCAAGCGCATCGCTTCCGGAGGAAGTGCGGTCAAAACCAATTCCCAGGCTGTCTGCCTTATGATAATAGACCGAAGTCCAGTCTTCACGGCCCAAATCTTTTACCCAGGGGCCCGGGCCCTGGTGATGCCCTTCGGCCATAATGTGGTGTAATCCCAACGGAGTCATATAGTTTACAACAGCTTCCCTCGAATCGAGCAGGAGGGAGGTCATAGGCTTAACGAACTCGGGATTGGGAGTAAACGTCTGTCCCAGCCATTCTTGTGCGATTGTTTTTGCACTTAATTCGGGATTCCAGGCCAGGCGGCCAAAGCCATACCAGTTTGCCTGTGCAAAGGGGTGCCCGGTCCAATTGCGCGCGTTACCAATGTTTGACACACCGGCCATCCCGGTAAGTTCCTTTTGGTTTAGGCTACCATCTACAACCTTAGCTACAGTGCTTCCCGTACCTTTGGCATAGGTATCTCCCTGCAGGGTTTCTTCAAAAAGTTTAGGTAAAAATACCAGATGCGACATGCCCCCTAGGTATTCCTGAGTGATTTGAAATTCCATCATTAACGGAGTTTCAGGCATTGCGCCAAATAAGGGATGAAAAGGCTCACGCGGCTGAAAATCGATAGCTCCATTTTTTACCTGAACCAGTACATTATCTTTAAATTTTCCGTCAAAAGGAACAAACTCGCTGTAGGCTTGCTTCGCCCGGTCTTCGGGCTTTTCATCGGAATAGACGAAGGCGCGCCACATTACAATTCCGCCGTAAGGCGCAACCGCATCAGCCAGCATATTTGCTCCGTCTACGTGAGATCTGCCGTAATTGTTGGGTCCCGGTTGCCCTTCCGAATTGGCTTTGACCAAAAACCCGCCAAAATCAGGAATCAGCTCATAAATTTCCTTAGCTTTTTCATTCCACCACTTTTGAACTTCGGTATTAAGCGGGTCAGCAGTTTTGAGTCCGCCGATTTCTATGGGTGCCGAAAACCGAGCGGTGAGATATACCTGAATCCCGTAAGGTCTAAAGGCGTCTGCAAGCGCTTTTACTTTTTGCAGATAATCGTCCTGAAGGATATAGGCGCTGGCGTTCACGTTATTTAAAACCGTCCCGTTTATCCCTATTGAAGCATTGGCGCGGGCATAATCTATATATTCTTCCTTGATGAGATTGGGTAACAAATGCCAGTCCCAGATCGAGAAACCCGCATACCCGCGTTCGATCGTGCGATCCAGGTTGTCCCAATGGTTTAAAAGTCTTTTTTTGATTTTAGAAGCATCGGTAATGTCCAATTTTGAGAGGTCTTTATGAAGTTGCATTTCTCTGAGGTATGCAAAAGTCCCATAGAGCAAGCCTTTTTCTGAAGCTGAACTGATGACGATAACATCACGTTTATCACTGCGCATCGTTAGTATTTTATACCCATCTTCGGGAAGCTCACTGAGTTCATCAAATTCTTTTTTCAGGTTTTGAGGAAGGGCCGAATATTTCAAAATGACCAGCGTGGGCTGTTCTGAACTTAATACAGCTTGCTGAGCCAGCATACCACCTAAAGCCAGATTAAGTTCGTTATGTATAACGGTTCCGGTAGCGGTGGTGGTGTCAAGCTGTACCTTGGTATTGTATTTTTTATACTGTTCAACCACTTTTGGATTATCAACTTCAGCATACTGAAGCCAGAGTTTGTAACCATCCTGGGCCATAAGTAACTGGCTAAACCCTATTAAAATAAGCGTTATAAGTTGTTTCATAAATTATGGGAGTCTTTATTCTCAATCGATTGCAACGGCAATCAAAAACGGAAATTTAGTGAAAATTAAACAATCGATTGCGTTAAATTGAAAAGTATTTCAACTCAAAAAAGTTTTTTTACGCGTTTTTACGCGTACTGGATGCTCTGATTATGAGATGCGTATCGAGCACGCTGCGTTCAGCAATTTTAGGGGTATCATCTTTTTTAAGAACGTGCTGCAAGATGCGCTGGGTACACAATTCGCCCATCTCAATGGCCGGGTGAGATACGGTAGAAAGCGCCGGCTCTACAATAGAGGATATGGGATCGTCATTAAAGCCAATCACTGCCACTTCTTCAGGTATTTTGATACCCATCTTCTTCAGGGTTAAAATCGCACTAACAGCCGTGGTATCGTTAGAACAAAAAATTCCGTCTGGCGGTGTTGCGGCCTGCATCAGTCGGGTAGTGGCAGTCTCACCTTCTTCGGAGCTCAGGGTTTTCATAGTAATAATCAACGATTCATCTACAGCTATTCCATTCTCAATCAGGGCATCGGTATATCCTTTTTTTCGATCCTGATACACGTTGAGGTGCTGCGCCCCTGCAAAATGCGCAATGCGTTTGCAACCCTGTTCTATCAAATGTGTAGTAGCATTAAATGCCGCAGTATAATTATCAATGACAACGGTATAACTTTTAAAATCTGCTGGTACGCGGTCAACAAAAACCACCGGAATATTCATTTTTGAGAACTGTTTGAAATGGTTGATGCTCTCGGTTTCCATTCCCAGCGAAGCAATGATGCCACAAACCCTACTGTCAAAAAGTGCTTTTGCGCTGGCTACCTCATTTTTATAAATATCGTTAGACTGACTGATCAGGATGTTGTAGCCTTCCTTGCTGGCCGCATTTTCAATGCCGCTGATCAGTGATGAGATAAACGGACGGTTAATACGGGTTACCAAAACTCCAATAGTCTTACTTTGGTTATTTCGCAGACTGGCCGCCAGAATGTTTGGACGATAGCCTTCTTCTTCAGCAGCTTTTTTTACGATTTTGATCGTTTTTTCGCTAATGCTGTGGTGATTCTTTAATGCCCGTGAAATCGTACTTGGAGAATAATTGAGTTTACGCGCAAGGTCGTAAATGGTAAAGGATTTCTTTTTTTCCATTTGATTAGGGTTGGTAAAACAAATATAGCTTTTTAAGGGTTTATTATTGAAAAACCAAAAAAGGCTTGTTTTTTTACAGAATTTCTCGGGCTAAAGGAAATGCAAAGGTTTACGTTTTATAGATTCAATACTTAAAAACAGAAAGAGGCCGATCGTTGTTAGTCACAAGCAGATATTTTTCAGTATTTACGAAAAATGGATGAATGTAGCGGGTGTTTGCGCCTGTGTAAAAATTACGGTCTTTGTACGGCTTAAAATTCCCCTTAGTATCATTCAACAAAATATAGCCCACATTGGCATCGTAGCGTACGGTCTCTACTTCGGCTTCATAAATGCCTCCTGCACCCACCACATCTGTAAAACCATCAGCATTGACATCAACAAAGGCAAAAGACATCGTGGGACCCAGCTGGGCTATTGCCGGTAAATACTTTAGGCTGAAGTTTCCGTTTCCGGTGTTTTCTAAATACACCGACCTAAACTCAACCACCTCCTGCCGGTAGGAATTGGAAAGCTCTACAGTACCGTAAATATCTTCCATTGAAGAGTTTGCAAATTCTTTAAAGGTTTTGATTTTTTCGCTTACGAAAGCATTCTGCGCCGTAGAGCATTCTTTTCCGCGCACGGGCACCAAATTACCCTGATAGGTTTTACTGAGCACCATATCATAGGTTTTGTCGTCGTCAAAGTTGCTGCCAAAAATGAAAAGCGGTTTTTCCGGAGTAGGATGAAATTTATTATTTCCGCCCAGATTACCCACAAAGTAATCGAGGTCGCCGTCACCGTCAAAATCGGTTTCGGCAATGGTATTCCACCAACCGGAAGTATTCTTCAGCGCGTCAATTTCTTTTTTTACAAATTTTGAATCTTTAAAATCAAAAAAATGAATGGACATCCACTCGCCAACCGCAATTAATTCGCCTTGACCATCGCCGTCATAATCGCTGATTAGAAGCTCATTTACTATGCCTAAATTTTCAAATTGGGGTGCTATCTCTGGCGTGACGTCTGTGAATCTTCCGTTATTATTTTTTAGAATGTAAGAACGTGCGCTCAGGGGATATTTGCCCGGAACCACATGACCGCCTACAATTAAATCCTGATCGCCATCTGCATCGTAATCGTAAGCTACTACGGCTTTTGTGTTTGTCAACATCTCAGGCAGGATATTGGTTTTTGAAAAATTGCCGCTGCCATCATTCAGGTACAATCGGTCCTGAAGCAGGGTATCATTTTCGTCAAATTCATAAGCGCCACTGGTTACATAGAGGTCGAGATCGCCATCCTTATCGGCATCAAAAAATACAGCGCCCTGATCTTCATGCTTTTTATCAGCTTCTAATGCGGGCTGTGATACAGTCTTAAAAGCACCCGATTGTTCCCGAAAATAAATAATCCCCGCCTGATCGCGTGCTCCGCCAATAAACCAGTCTTCCAGACCATCATTATTGAGATCAGCAGCTGCAAATGCAGGTCCTTTTTGCGATTGTTTTTGAGGAAGAAGTACCTGCCGGTCAAAGTCGTTGTAGTACTTTTCGCGATGTGCGTAATTGAGCCCCAGGCTTTTAGGATTTACAGATTTCCACGCAGCCGGTAAGGATTGATCCTGGGCTTTACTCATTGGATTGGAATCGGCATAATTGATTTCCAGAAACTGGTTAGCATCGAGGTATTCTTCGGTATATACCTTGCCATCACCCCAGGCTACTTCAATTCTGTTAATCTGTTCTTCAGGACCGAGACCAAAAACAAGCGTTGGCGATACTGAAGATTGAAAGCCTCTTGAAAGATACAGCTGTTGTTCCTGTTGAAGGCTGTCTGTATAAATGCGAACGGTAGCACCTAAGGCTGAACTGTTTTTACCGGGCCCTGTAAGTTTTACAGAAAGGAAGTTTGCAGTTGAGTTGTTACGATATACCGAAGCTTCAGCATCCATATTGTTAAGTACCAAATCCAGATCACCATCATTATCCAAATCGCTGTAAGCGGCACCGTTAGAATTAACAGCTTCTTCAAATCCCCAGGCTGTAATTGCATTTTCAAAAGCAAGCTGGCTTTTATTTCTATAGGCGTAATTCTTCAGTTTATTGCTGGGCAGTTGCTCTAAAATCTTAGCAATAGGCGTTTCACCCACATTAAATTTACCCGAATTGTGAATGAGATTTCCAAAATCCTGATTTCCGAGTTCGCGCTTGATTCCGTTACTGATAAAAATGTCTTTATACCCGTCCTGATCAAAATCGGCTAAAAGTGGCGCCCAACTCCAGTCGGTCTTGGCGACCCCGGCGTATTGCGCGATGTCACTGAAGTACCCATTACCGTTATTGAGGTTGAGTACATTAGACATATAGGCATAATGATAACCGGAAAGGGCGGTTTTCAAGAACCCGTTTGTGTCCATACTTGGCATATTCTGCTTGCCGCGCTGGTGATCTTCCGCAGACATATCGAGTACCAAAAGATCAGGTAGAAAATCATTGTTGATATCTGCATAATCAGAGCCCATACTGCTGTAGGAGGTATGTTTTACCCGGGTATTGATTTGATTGCTAAAGGTGCCATCCCGTTTGTTTAGGTATAATTTATCTGGCGTAATAAAATCATTAGCCACAAAGATGTCGGGCCAGCCGTCGTTATTAAAATCACCTATAGAAGCACTCAGGCTGTATTCTTTGTTTATGATGCCGCTCTCAAGGGTGACATCGGTGAAGAAAGTCCCATCATTGCGGTACAAATGGTCTGAAGTCTGCGGAAAATAATCTTTATCGGCCAGGAGTGCGTCAAGATCAATAGAGTTGAAAAAATCATCCCGGTGATTAATCAGGAATAAATCGAGATCACCATCCTTATCGTAATCCAAAAAATAGGATTGTACCGAAAAGCCATCATCGTGAATTCCCCATCGGGTTGCTTCTTCCTTAAAGGTGCCGTTTTGCTGATTGACAAACAACAGGTTTTTACGGAGTTCGGGTTCATTTCGCGAAGCTGATTTACACACATACAGGTCTAGCCAGCCGTCGTCATTGATATCAATCATAGACACGCCTGTAGTCCATCCCTGAGCGTCGGTCACTCCGGCTTTGTCTGTAATATCCTCAAATTGCAGGTCGCCTTTATTGAGGTAAAGTTTGTTTGATGTTTGATTGGCTGTGAAATAGATATCATCTAAACCGTCGTTGTTGATATCGCCAATCGCCACGCCGCCGCCGTTGTAGATGTAGGGGTAGTTAAACGGATGAAAATCTTCGGTTTCTTTTACTGTATTGATAAACTTTATACCGGTTAGTTCTGCCGGAATTTTGGTAAAAAGCGTATCATAAGCTTCCTGGTTCTCTTTGGTTTTAGTATTCTCACACGATATGTTAGTTAGCAGGGCTAAAATGATCAGAAGGGTAGAGGACTTATATTTCATAGCTTTTTTACGGAACTCGATATACTAATAGTCGAATATACTATAATTACTTTTGTAGACAAAAAAGCTTTTGATATTGAGTGGTTTTCAAGAAAAATAATGCTAAACGTTCAGCGTTTAAAATTGTTTTTCGAATGTCTTTCCGTTATAGGTAAAAACGCTTCCGTCATTCATCCCAAACCATAAAACGCCGTCTTGATCCTTATAGATAGCAAGTGCATGGTCATTGGTTAGTCCATCCTTAACGGTGAAGTTTTTCAGGCTGTCACCATCATACTTCCAGATTCCGGCATCCCTATCTCCCAACCAAATGTTTCCATCGCCATCTTCCGCAATCGTAAATACATGTTCTAAAGTACCCGGGGGAGATTTATCGCCTTTCTTTTTACTATTTGGGTGAATCAGGTTATTTTTTTCTGAAAAATTTACAATAGAATCTCCGTCTTTCAACAATACACCAATACCATTATTGCCCAGCCAAAGTCGGCCTTTAGAATCTTCTAAAATACTGCGAATGTGCAATTGCTCAATGGTTCTGTCGAAGCCCATGCTTTTGTCATTAATGATTGCGAAATCACGGCCATCATAGCCAAAAACCCCCGCATAGGTAGCAAACCAAATCGTGTTTTTCCCTTTTGAAATATCGGTAACCGCAAACAGGTTATCATACAGATTCAAAACCTGATGAGGCGGAAATGCTAGATACTGAAGGTTCTGCCCATCGTATCTATAGACGCCTTCTTTAGTGCCGGCCCCAAACCACAAATCACTGTCAGTCTTCGTCCAGACGGCCTGCTGAGAAGCCACGCTCGGTTTTGGAAAAGTCTCATAAGCCGGTGTATTTTGCGACGCGGTGTGATTGGTTATTTTTTTACCGTTATAACTACTAATACCATCCTGGGTATCAAACCAGATGATCCCATTTTGATCTTCCTGAATCGAATGAATTTGGTTGTCAGACAGCCCTTCTTTAATGGTAAAATAGGTAAAGGATTTCCCGTCAAATACTGCTGCTCCTTCCTGCAGACTACCAAACCAAAAACGGCCTTTACTATCCTGAAAAATTGAGCGAATTCCTGAGGTGAATTTGAGGGTGTCCGTTTTTAAAGGATGAACTAATTCTGCTGTATCGGTTTGTAGCTGGGATGTTTTCTTTTTGGTACACGATAGGCTAAGTGTAAGCAGCAGTGCCATGAAAAAGAAATTTGTTTTGGGAGTCATTGTTTTCAGTAGATTGTAAAAATGTGGGTGAAATTTCAATTTCTTGAATGCATTAAAATACTACTTTATTCAATGATCTTTTTAGGTGATTCTACATCTTTCGCCCGATTGAGGAATTCCTTAAAATTTTTTAAAATCAATGCCTTAACTTACCAATCGCATCAGTATTTTTTCTAGACACGAGTAAAAATTCATTTTAATGAAAAAGATAGTACTTCAAATCTTTTTAGTAATCTCCTTATTTGCTTGCAAAAACGATGATGATAATGCCAATAAGAATCCTTTATCTCAATTACCACCTAAAACGCAGACTGGTGAGAATACGTTTGGTTGTCTTTTGGATGGAGAGCCTTTTATACCTGGTGGTAGAATAAATCCATTAGATTGTTTTTACCAATTTTTGGATGGAGAGTATTATTTTTCTGTACAAGGGAGTAATAGGGATAGAGATGGTATTAATCGTAGAATATCAATTGGAACTGAGAATTTAGAGTTAAGTGAAGGTACGACATACCCTCTATTGGAACAGGAAGATGGTAAGGCAAATGGCACTTTCTTTTATGGCACTTTCAATAGCGACACTTCAATAAATAATACTGGTGAGTTGACTATCACGAGGCTTGATACAGAAAATCAAATCATTTCTGGGACATTTTGGTTCGATGTAATTCATCCATATACAAACGAGATAGCAAAAATACGAGAAGGTCGTTTTGATATGCAATACAGTAGATAAGTTAAAACTGCTATGAAAAAGACAATTTTCCTCTTATTCTGTATGTTTTTTATAATCTCCTGCAAAAGCGATGATGATAGTAATCTTTCCCCTATCGAACAACTTCCTTCAGAGAGTACCATCGGGGCGAACACAGCAGGCTGTTTGGTAAATGGGAAAGTTTTGATACCAAAGGGAAATGCAAATGAATCTACACTAAGATGTCAATATGCTAAAAGAGGAGATGAATATACATTTATACTATTTATAAACGAAAATACTAATCCATCCAAATCTGTTCGACTTCTTTATAGTCAAAATTATCCTTTGACAGAAAATAAAGCGATCCCCTTAACAATTCCAAATGTCAAACAATCGAGTTGGGGAGATTATTTAATCTCTGCTGGTTCACTTGGTAGATTCTCTACTAATGAGAATTATAAGGGACAACTGCTAATTCTGGCTTTGGATGAGAAAAGACGAATTATTTCCGGCACATTCTCATTTAAAGCAGTCAATGATCAGGGTGAAATCGTCGAGGTCTCCGATGGCCGCTTTGATATGCGCTATATTCCTTAATTTATAATCCTATTAAATGAAAAAAGCGGTTTTCTTCTTATTCTATATGTTTTTAATAGTCTCCTGCAATAAGGATGACGATGGCTGTAGGGGAGTAGATTGTTTACCACCTAAAACACAGACTGGTGAAAATACGTTTGGCTGTCTTTTAGATGGTAAGCCTTTCATTCTTAAAGGAGGAGTAAACCCTCTTGATTGTGTATATCAATTAATTGATGGTAAATGGTATTTTCAACTGCAAGGAAACAATGAAGATGAAAACTTTTTAGGAAGAGCAATCATAATCAATACTATTGATAAAGAAATAGAGGAAGGTGCTTCCTATGATTTAGTTGAAGAGAAAGCTGGCAACGCTTATGCAATATTCAGTAACAATACCATTTTTTCATTTACAAGCAGTGAAAATCCAGGCGAATTGTATATCTCAAAGTTAGATATGTCAAATCAAATAGTATCTGGAACATTTTCATTTGAAATAGTTGATAATGAGGGCAATTTGCGCCGGATAACCGAAGGAAGATTTGATATGAGATTTACACGATAAAATATTATAAAATGAAATGGAAAATTTTCCTCATTATCTTTACCTGTTTCCTAATCTCCTGCAATAAGGATGACGATGGCTGTAGGGGAGTAGATTGCTTACCTATCGCGACGCAAACGGGAGCAGGTACTTTTGGGTGTTTGGTGAATGGGGAACCTTTTGTGGATAATAGTGGAAGATTTAATTGTTTTTATCAGCTAGTTGACAATAAATATTATTTTAATATCTCTCCAACATTCAAAAGTAAAAAACTTGTCGAGCTTGATTTGGGTAGCATAGGAATCGATTTGGAAAAAATAAAAAAATTTTCATTAAATGATTTTTCTAGTGGCGAAGGTGGTGGTGCGGCCTTTTTTATATCAGGTGAAGGTCGAAATATTTCAACCAATTCAAATTATACTGGAAATTGCATCATTAATAAATTTGATAACGAAAACAATATTGTTTCAGGAACTTTTGAATTTCAGGTGTTTGACGAAATTACGCAAACCTTATACACAATTACCGAAGGCCGCTTTGACGCCAAATTCACGGAGTAATTTTTAAGAAATTTATATTTAGTTAATAAGAATCAGCTACTCAGATATAACTTATACATAAGAATAAGTCAGTTTATTGAGCTGAAACTAAATTTGTTTCGAGCATAAAAAAAAGCAGTTGTAACTTAATACAACTGCTTCATTGAAAATGGAGTGAGGGAACTATAATCACTCGATCTCTGGGCAGGGAAAACCAAAAAGGAATAAAATCAATTAAAAATCAAAACGCTGTGGACCTCCTCGCCGAATGTCTTCATTAGCGTAAGATTCAAATTTTTCAAAGTTTTTACGGAACGCATTTGACAGTTTAAACGCGGCCTTGTAATATGCTGCATCATCATCCCAGGTTTTACGTGGACTCAATACCTCATCAGGAACTCCGGGGCAGGTTCTGGGTTGCGCAACTCCAAATACGGAATGAATATGGTAGTTTTCATATTTATATTCAGGATCAATGCTTCCATCAAGAATTGCATTAATCATAGCTCTTGTATATTTAAGTTTTATACGTGTACCTACGCCGTAAGCACCTCCGGTCCATCCGGTATTGATCAACCATACAAGAGCACCGCTGCGCTTGATTTTCTCATTTAACATTTCGGCATACTTGGTGGGGTGTAAAGGCATAAAAGGGGCTCCGAAACAAGCTGAAAATGAGGGGAGGGGTTCTACAATTCCTGCTTCGGTACCGCCAAGTTTTGATGTGTATCCTGAAATAAAGTGATAGGCAGCCTGACTTGCAGTCAGTTTTGAAACGGGCGGTAATACGCCAAAAGCATCTGCGGTAAGGAAAAAGATATTTTTTGGGGTGCCTGCTACAGAGGGGATCTGTATATTGTCAATATGGTTAATGGGATAACTTACCCGGGTATTTTGAGTAATCGAGGTATCTTCAAAATCGACTACCCCATTTTCATCCATAATTACGTTTTCTAAAATAGCACCTTTCTTAATCGCGCCATAAATTTCGGGTTCCTGCTCTTCAGAAAGATTGATCACTTTTGCATAGCAACCGCCTTCAAAATTAAAAACACCGTTTTCTGAAGTCCAGCCGTGCTCATCATCACCGATTAGCTTCCGATTTTGGTCTGTAGAAAGCGTTGTCTTACCGGTGCCCGAAAGGCCAAAAAAGATTGCGGTATCGCCATCCTCTCCCACATTTGCAGAACAATGCATGGGCAGTGCATCCCTGTAAACGGGTAAGATAAAATTCAATGCTGAGAAAATACCTTTTTTGATTTCGCCGGTATACCCGGTTCCTCCTATTAGTGCAATTTTCTTTGTGAAATTTAATATTGCAAAATTATGTTGTCTGGTACCATCTACTTCCGCATCAGCCATAAAGCCGGGAGCATTGATAACCGTCCACTCCGGGGTAAAATCTTTAAGCTCATCTTCAGTAGGTCTTAAAAACATATTATAGGCAAACATGTTAGACCAGGGGTATTCATTGATTACCCTTATGTTCAAACGATACTCTTTTTCTGCACATGCATAAGCATCCCTAACATAAAGTTCCTTATCATTCAGATATTCAATTACCTTATCATAAAGCGCATCAAAAGCATCACTTTCAAAAGGAATATTAATGTTACCCCACCATACTCTATTTGCAGTAATATCATCTTTTACGATAAAACGATCCATAGGTGACCTGCCGGTGAACTCTCCCGTATTTACAGCAAGAGCTCCAAGGGAGGATTCTTTGCCCATGCCTTTGTCAATTGTGATTTCATGCAATTGCTCAGGACTTAACTGATAGTGTATGTTTTGGTGTGTAATTCCGTATTCAATTAAAGATGGAGATTTGTCTGATTTGACCTGATCTATCATAAGAAGTGTTTTTAGTTATTTTAGGTGTAGCTGATAAGCGAAAACGTTTGCTAAACCCAATATTCTTTTAATCTCTTTATTATAGGATGCAGGTTTTGGTAAATACCCCTATCCATTTTGGAATGAATCTCGAAGTAAAGCTTCCGGAAACGTTAACAGCCAGACGGATTTTTACGGTCTCTAACAACACTAAATCAGTATCAATACGTTACTACAGCACAAAATTCAGGTCGTTTTCAGGATCTTTCTTGCAAAAAGTCCGTTTGTCAACCCTTATTTGGTTTTTATGTTTTGAATTAAAGCATCTGTTACGCCTACAGTTGAAGCATTTCCGCCTAAATCTGGCGTTAAAACTTTACCCTCACCCGTAAGTTTCTCAATGGCATTTTCTATCAGTTCAGCAGCTTCATGTTCACCAAAATGCGTCAACATCATCGCCGCAGTCCAAACAGAAGCGATGGGATTTGCAACATTCTTACCAGCAATATCTGGTGCGCTGCCGTGTACGGGTTCAAACATGCTCGGAAACTCTTTTTCCAGGTTTAAATTGGCCCCAGGGGCAATACCCATACCACCTATTACAGCAGGCCCCAAATCGGAAAGGATATCACCAAAAAGATTGCTTGCTACAACTACATCAAATTCGTGAGGTCTTGTTACAAAATGAGCGGTCAGAATATCTATGTGAAACTGAGATTGTACTACGTCTGGATACAATTTACCTATGGCCTTAAATCGCTCGTCCCAATAGGGCATGGTGTGAATGATACCATTGGATTTGGTTGCACTCGTCAACTTCTTATTTCTTTTGTTTGCCAATTCGTACGCATACTTCATTACCCGGTCAACCCCTCGTTTTGTAAATATGCTCTCCTGCACGACCAACTCATGTTCAGTACCTTCATTCAACCTTCCCCCGATTGACGAATACTCGCCCTCGTTATTCTCTCGAACAATGTAGAAATCTATGTTTCCAGGGTTCTTCAACGGAGAGTCAACTCCCTTAAGCAGTTTTACAGGTCTGAGGTTCACATATTGCTGAAAGGTTCTTCTGATAGGAACAAGTAAGCCCCAAAGGGAAACGTGGTCCGGAACTCCGGGATAACCAACAGCCCCAAGAAAGATACCATCACTATCTCTCAGTTTTTTCAGGCCGTCATCATCCATCATTTTTCCGTGGTTTTTATAGTATTCACACGAATAGTCATAGTGTTTATATGAAATTTCAAAACCACACTCAACCGCTACGGTATTGAGAAGCCTTATTGATTCAGGTACAACCTCTTTTCCTATTCCGTCTCCCGGTATTACTGCAACTTCATACTTTTTCATTCTAATTTTTCGGTTTTAAAGGTTTAAAAAAATCAATTAAAGCTTCGGTTGTTTCAGTAGGAGCTTCTTCCGGTAAATAATGCCCGCAGGGCAACCCCAATCCAGTCACATCATCAGACCAGATTTTCCATTCTTCAATAACATTATATTTTCGTCCAACAAACGCTTTTTCGCCCCAAAGGCAGAGAACAGGACAGGCTAATTTTTTACCGGTATCAATATCAAACTGGTCTAACTCCAGGTCTATTGTTGCAGAAGCTCTATAGTCTTCACAACTGGAATGTATAGTCTCAGGATTAAAGCAGCGTAAATAGTGTTGTCTTGCTTCTTGAGTTATTGCGTTGTCATCCCTGCCCCATTGCCCCAATTTTTTGTTCAGGAAATATTCCGGGTCTGCACCTATCATTTTTTCCGGAATATCATAAGGTTGAATGAGGAAAAACCAATGATAATAGGCCGTTGCAAATCCCATATCGGTTGTTTTGTACATCGTGTAAGTAGGAGCGATGTCCAGAACTGCCAATTTCAAAATAACTTCAGGGTAATCTAAAGCCATACGGTGGCCCACTCTGCCACCCCGGTCATGACCGGCCAAATAGAATTGATCAAACCCAAGAGATTGCATCAATAAAATTTGATCCTTACCCATTTCGCGTTTTGAATAGGGGGAATGATCGGCGTCGGTGGGTGGATTACCACTATCTCCATAACCTCTTAAATCTGAAGCTACAACCGTAAACGATTCTGCAAGTTGGTCTGCTATTTTATGCCAGATAAAGTATGTCTGTGGATAGCCGTGTAATAAAAGTAGGGGAGGACCACTACCACCAATAACGTAGTTTATTTCAACGCTGTTAACCTGTTTAATATGATTTTTAAATGCTTTGAAAATCATAACTTTTTATTTCTTCAAATGCTTAGGGAAACTATCTATTGCCATGTCCCATAATTCCGGAAGCAGGAAATAAACAAATAGAGTGAGTACAACTATAGAGATTATATTCATTAAAAAGCCTTTGTTCACCATATCGGGTATTCTCAGATATCCCGAACCAAATACTACCGCATTAGGCGGTGTGGCAACGGGCAACATAAATGCACAGGACGCTGCAACAGCCGCACCTACCATGAGAACAAAAGGATGTACATCTATATTTAACGCCATTGGTGCCAAAACGGGTAACAACATGGCTGTGGTAGCCAGGTTTGAAGTAATCTCGGTTAAAAAATTGACAGCCGCTATCAGGATGAGCAACAGTAAAAATAGATGAAGCCCTGAGAGACTTCCCATTTGAGAACCTATCCATATTGCTAAACCACTGGACTCAAAACCTTGTGCGAGAGCCATTCCACCTCCAAAAAGTAAGATGATTCCCCAGGGCATTTTTACAGCTTCATCCCAATTAATCAAAGTTCTCGTCCTTTTCTTATTGGGGATAAGAAATAATAAAATGGAAAAAAATACCGCTATAATTGTATCATCAAGAGCAGGGAAAATCGCTTGTAACAGATAAGATCTTGTAATCCAGCAAAAAGCGGTCAACCCAAAAACCAGGGCGACCATTTTTTCTTCATAACTGATCTTTCCTAAATTGTTCAACAAGCGTTTAATTTCTGCTTTACCTCCCGGGAACTCCTTTTGCTTAAATGTAAATGCAGACCGGGTAAGATATGCCCAACAAATAAATAAGAGTATTAGGGAAATAGGCAAACCAAACATAAACCACTGCATAAACGTAATTTCATAGCCATAGGTATCAGAAATTACCCCGGCCAACACTAAATTGGGAGGAGTACCTATGAGTGTCGCAACACCACCAATTGATGCACTGTACGCGATGGCGAGCATAAGCGCCTTGCCAAAAGTCTGGTTTTCATCTTCAACAGTATCGGGGTTATCCTGTAATTGTTTTATGATGGCAACCCCTATAGGCAACATCATAACCGATGTTGCTGTATTGGAAATCCACATAGATAAAAATGCCGTTGCACACATAAATCCCAAAATGATCATACGCACGTTTGAGCCTATGATGTTGATGATATTGAGTGCAATACGCTTGTGAAGATTCCATTTTTCAATAGCGATGGCAATAATAAAGCCACCCATATACAGGAATATATATTTATGTCCAAAGGAAGCTGCCGTGGTTTCCAGATCCAATCCGCCAGACAACGGAAACAGTACCAGGGGTAGCAAGGCAGTAATTGAAATGGGTAAAGCTTCGGTTATCCACCAGATGGCGACCCAGGCAGTACCAGCCAAAATCGCAACACCTTCTTCAGAGAGTCCTTTAGGATGGATAAATAAATAAATCAGAAAAAAGGCAAGTGGTCCCAGAATGAGTCCGATTATTTTCTTTGTATTCATATCAATAGATTATAAAATAAATTAGAATTACGGTCAAAATAGATATAGGTATTCCCAGGCCGGGCATTAAAAATGATAAATCAGGTTTTAGACCCAGTTCTGCCGCAACGATCGCAATGGTATTCATAGAACCAAGGCCGGCACCAAGCACACATACCTTTGCAACTAACGAATTATGTTCTCCCATAAAAAGGAAAAGTAAAAATATAAGAAGTGGTGCTATTATAAGTTTATAAGATTGTCCCAAAAGGAAATTTTTTTTATTGCTTTTTACAGATTTCATACTGATGTTAAGGCCTATGGTAAATAACGCCAGAAATGAAAATGGTTTTGCCAGTATGGCAAGTATCTCATTTATAGAGTCAGGAAATTTGGTATTGGTAAATAGGAATATAAATGCCAGCCCCATGGCTAAGAACGGAGGAAATACAATAATATCCTTTATAAGCCTGAGGGGACTCGTTTGCTTTTGGGCATACCAAAAACCAGTAAAGACACCTACCGTGTTACAGACGACAAACGTACCTGCGAGGGAAAGAATAATACCCATAGCAAGACCTTTTGATCCTAAAAACATCTCAAAAATGGGAAAACCCGCAAATGAAACACTCCCTATTCCTGAGGTCATAATGAGTACGGCTCGTGTTTTTCTTTCAATAGGTTTTATCAAATTAACCAGTTCAAAGAAAAGAAAGGAAAAGCCATAAATAATCCACGGTGATACTATTAACCAGATATGTTTCTTAGAAAATTCAATCTCCGGGAGATAGCGTAGGGTTAGAATTGGGATGAAAAAATTAATAAGTAGTTTGTTGAGTTTTCCGCCTAAGCCTTCGGGCGTAATGCTGTATCGTTTACAGAATACGCCTAACAGTAAAAACGCAAAAAGTGCTACTGTTTTTTCCATAACTTTAAAAGAAGTGGCTCCCGTAGGAGCCACAACCAGAAACAATCTAACTCAAACAACGCAATTAGATTCTTAAAAATTAATATTCAAACTTGTATAGTAGTAGGCTCCATTAAACCCAAATTGATTTGAGTTTCTTGAATAAGGAATCTGACCACTTGAATAGTTAGAGGCTTGACCTACAGCACCATCTCTTGTGTTATTCCACTTATCTGGGTACGTATCAAAAATATTGTTGCTACCTATAGACCATGTGAAATTGTCACTGAATCTAAAGGAGATTGATAAATCAACAAGGGCTTTATCACTAAATACCTGTACGAGTCTATCTCCAGAATCACTTTCGATTACGTTAGAATCCTCAAGGGATAAACCACCACTTGCTGCCTGAACTTCTCCAAAGTGTGTCATACGACCTATAAATCCAAATCTTCCTGTAGTATAATTAAGGCTGGCCAGAAGTTTGTATCGAGGCTGTGCAACTTCGATTAGCTGGGTTGCAACCTCACCCAATAATTTAAAATCTGGATCACCGCCAGCGGTAAGTTCAGCAGGCGCAGCTTGTTGACTTACTACCTCCGTTTGGTTTAAGGTCAAAGCGAGACTACCTGAGAAATTACTTTTCTCAGAAAATCGTTCCTTATAAGCGGCAACGATATCTAAACCTGTAGTTTTGGTACTAATCGCATTTGTGAAAAAACGTATCTCTCTTGCTTCTGGAAACAGCGCAGCAACTGCTGGAAAATCACCTGTATCCAATCTTTCGGTAATAACAATTCGATCATTAATATCTATACGGAAAGCATCTGCGGTAAATAATAATTTACCACCTAATAATTTTGCAGTAACACCCAGATTATAATTATTTGAAATTTCTGCCTCTGGATCTTTAACACCTAATTGAGCCAATCTAGGGTCGTCACTAGATACTTGCTTAGTAATTACAATGACATCATTTTGTACCGTTGAAGTATTTACCCGGTTACCTATTTGCGCTACAGATGGCGCTCTAAAACCTCTGTTGTAAGAACCTCTTAATGCAAGGTTTTCAGTTAATTTATAACGCCCTGCCAGTTTACCGGATAAGTTACCTCCAAAGTCACTGTAATTTTCATAACGTACAGCTGCTGCAACTAATAACTTTTCAGAAAAATCTTTTTCGACGTCAACATACATAGCAAAATTGCTTCTTGACAAATCATTTTCGTCAATATCAGCGATACCTGGTCTTGCACTGGATCCTATTGCCTTGCCTTCTGTAGCTAATGGTCCAACTTCAAAAGATTCTGGAGAACCTTGCTTTAATAAAAATCTATCTGTACGATACTGTGTTCCAAAGGCTAAATTGAAGGTTTCACTAAGGGCTTTAGACATGTTGAACTCTCCTATCGTTTGTCTAAAGTCATATCTACCCACCTTAAATTCTGTAGGAGATGCACTACCTAGAGAAGGGTTTACCGTGTTGTTAGCAAAAAGATCCAGATAGTTTCTACCGTAACTAAGGCTTAAGTCATAGTTCCAACCTTCTCGTGTAATTCTATCCACACCTACCACGGTTGAAACATCTACAGAAGAACCTGGAAGTTCTGGTACAAAACCATCAGGAAAAATACCTAAAGCTGAATTTCCATAATTTGAAGGTGCTCTGAAAAAGCCGTAGGCTAAAATATCTTTTCGTGATACCCCTCCAAAACTGTATAACTTCCAGCCTTTTTCACCTATCGGCAATCCGGCGTTGTAAAATGCCTGATAGGTGTCATTCTCATTTGCACCATAATTACCTACAACAACATCTCCCTGAGGGTAATAACCTCTGTCTTCTCTTGGATTAGCTGTATCATAAGGGAATTCTGGAGTAGGACCGGTTTGATCGTAGTCCTCTGGTGCTACAGGATATATTCTTCCTGTATAGGTATCAGACCTGTTAGTTCCTGAAAAAGTAAACATTTCCAGAGTTGTGTTAAAATAACTGCCCTCTTTACCTAAGCCAAAACCATAATTGATACTGTGTTTAAAGGTTATACCATCGCCTTCTTTATGAATACCTGCTGTACCGATATAGGTGCCTTCTCCTACGGTTTTCTTTAAGTCTAAATTGATAATACCTGATATCGCGTCTGAACCGTACTGTGCAGCACCACCGTCACGCAATACCTCAATTCTGCTAAGTGCACCTGATGGGATGGAGTTTATATCTGTAACTATGGTACCTAAACCTGGAGAAACATTTAAATTCAGGGTTGAAAATTGATGTCTTCTTTTACCATTGATTAATACTAAGGATTGGTCAGGAGACATCCCTTTTAGCGTCGCAGGTTCTGCATAGTTTGTAGTACCGTTAACGCCATATTTTGCAGAGTTAAAGGATGGGGAGGAGAACTGAATTTGCTGTCCCAAGTCTGTTTGACCTGTAAGCGCCAATTCTTTTGCCTCTACCACGTCTACAGGTACCGGACGGTTAACATCTGTTCTGGGTTTACCTCTTGATCCAACAAGAACCACATCGTCAAGTTGCGCGGCAGCAGCTTCTAATTGCACATCAATAGTATCTTTACCGGTAATGTCTATTTCAGCAGTTTTAAAGCCTACATAGGATATGACCAGAATATTCTTATCCGCAGGGACTTCAATTGTAAAATTTCCATCAAAATCTGTCGTAGCTCCAATGGTGGTTCCTTTTACCAGGATATTTGCTCCAGGCAACGGGTACCCTCCATCGTCTTTAATTATTCCCGTTACAACAGTTTGTACTATTACCCGATTGGGTTTTTCCTTTTTGGTAAGGACAATTTGTTTCCCATTGATGACAAAATTAAAATGAGCTATATCAGAAAGTTTTTCAAGCACTTTTTCAACGGTCTCCTTATTAGCCGAAAAAGAAATTCTCTGAACTACATCGATTTCGTTCACATTATAAAAAAAACGGTAATCAGTTTGTGATTCAATCTCACCCAGTATTTTATTCAATTGGACCTCTTTGACGTCAAATTCAATTTTTACCTGGGAGAAAACTGTATTAGCTGATAACTGAAATAAAGCAAAAAATGCTATGACGAGACTGATCTTCATTTTAAAGTCCATTTTTTTTCCTTGCTCCTCTTTTTGAAGAGCAAGGTTTCTTCCATGATTTTTCATAATTTTAGTTGTGTTTAGATTGTTAGAATTATTACTGATGATCTAGTATAAAAAAGGGGGTGTTCGCAGCACTTCCTTTTTCTTTTTAATTAGAAATTGTTATTATGTTATTGTTTTTTTCGTAAGTGAATGGCGTGCTTAAGGCAATAGTTTTTAAAATTGTTTCTAAGTTTTCGTTATCAAATTCTCCTTTAAAAACTTCGTCGTTCAGATTGTTAGCTTTATTAATGAATTTCACATCGTAAAGGCGCTCAAGCTTTATGAGGATTTCTGAAAATTTTAGATTATTTACAATCAGTTTATCCTGCATCCAGGCGGTGTAAATTTCTGTATCAACCAAGGCCTTATTGAGTTTGCCATCTTTTTTACTATAAGAAGCCTGATAGTTAGGGGTTAGTTTCATTTCTTCTTCCGGTGAGCTATTGTTATAAACACTTACGGCTCCCTCTACCAAAGTTGCAGTTACAGACTCGTTAGTATCATAGGAGGAAACATTGAATTTGGTACCTAAAACCTTTACATCTATATCATTCGCATTAACAATGAAAGGCTTTTTGGCGTTTTTGGTTACTTCAAAGAAGCCTTCGCCCTCGAGAAATACTTTTCGCTCTGCTGTTGAACTCACAAATTGCTGCGGAAATCGCAACTTAGAGCCAGAGTTCAGATACACTGTCGTGCCGTCTGACAAGATGATCTTAAATTTTTCTCCGTAGGGAATATATATTTCGTTATAGACTAATTTTGCTGAAGCTGAAGATTCGTTTGATACGAATGAAAGGGAATTATTGTTATTCTTAGCAATAACGGTTCCGTCTTTATCTTTAATCTGGTTGTCATCTTTAGTACTGAGTACTTTTTTGGAACCATCAGCAAGGGTTATAACAATTTGATCTGTTGTATCAAGAACCTTTTCTTGTGTCACGACCTGTTCATTTACAAAGCCATCGTTAGTGTACTTATTCACCTGATACCCTATAGTAAATAAAAGGGCAAAAACTGCAGCGTACTTGAGTAATTGATACCCTAACCTGTGAGTTTGCTTCTTAGCTTTTGTAGCTGTTATAAATTTCTGATAAGCTTTTTCGGTATCAAAATTTATCGAGCTATCGGGATTGTATTTTTTTATTTCCTTTTTAAAGAGCTCTAAATTAGCAGGATCTTCCTGAACCCAATTTTTCAATTCAAGCTTTTCCTTACTGGAAATGGTTCCTTTTAAGAACTTATCAATAAGTGTTAATTCAACCTTCATTTATAGATATACTAAGTTTATTTACTCTATGATACAATTTTGATAAAAAACCCCTATCTATTTTTAATTTTTATTAATTTAGAATTTCTGATATACTAAATGGAGGACAAAAAATTATTAAAAAAGTTAAGGAAAGGAGATACCGCTGCGTATAGATATTTGTTCTCAACATATTATACCTGGTTGTGTAATTATGTCTTAAAACTTTGTAATGATCCCAGTCTGGCAGAGGATATTGTGCAAGAGACGATGGTTAACTTTTGGGAGAAACGAGACTCAATTTTAATAACGACGTCCTTGAAAAGCTACTTATTCCGTTCTTGTCACAACCAATTCTTACAACACATAAGAAAACAAAAAATAAAGTTTGATTTTTTGGATAATATACGATGGGAAGTCATCGCAAGTGCTCAGGAGGAATATAATACAACCAGAGATCGCGATTTAGAAAAATTAAATAGTCTTATAGATAAGCTGCCACCACGTTGTAAAGAGATTTTTATTAAAAATAAAATTCAGAAACAAAAGTATAAAGACATTGCTGTAGATATGGGGATTTCAATTAAGACTGTTGAAAACCAAATGTCTAAAGCTCTTCATTTTCTAAAAGAGAATGCCAATTCATTCCTTCTTTAGCCGGTGCCTTACCATACCAATCCATTACTCACACGACTGCCACCAGATTCTCTCTAAAGACTTTCATAAATACTATTTCTGAAGGTTTGAATTTGAGTTTCGGGTTCCTGCCAATGAAAAAAGCTGATAATAAACGGAGTTCTTATCGATTTAAAATTTATTACTTAAATTCTTTAAGCTAATTAGTTCTGCTGAATTTTAAAATATTCATCTAATGAAACTAGTTGACAAGCAGCTTTTTTAGTGTTCAAAGTTTTAAGTAGGGGAGTAAGCTGAAAAATTATTCAATTTTCAGCATAAAAAAAGCAGCTACATAGCTATGCAACTGCTTTCTTAAAAATTGTAGCGAGAGGGGGGCACGATCCCCCGACCTCCGGGTTATGAATCCGACGCTCTAACCAGCTGAGCTACCTCGCCAAAATGTAAAACTGCTCAGGCCTTGCCTAAGCGGGTGCAAATATAAAAACATTTGTTTAGCTGGCAAGCATGATAATTATAAAATAAAAAAATACAGCTAATCTTTTTTACTGTACAATTAATATTTATATTGGCGACCCAACCGAATTAATTACCATGGAAGAAAAAGTAAAATTTGAAATAGAGTTTCCTATACAGGCTTCACCGTCTTTATTGTATCAATATATGTCCTCTCCCTCAGGTATGTCTGAGTGGTTTGCAGATAACGTAAACTCACGCGGCGAATACTATACCTTTATCTGGAACGGCAGCGAAGAGAAAGCAAAGCTCTTGGGTAAAAAGAGTGATGAGCGCATTAAGTTCCGTTGGATGGACGATGTAGAGGATGAGAACCTGTACTTCTTTGAACTACGTATTGTTGTTGATGAGATTACTAAGGACGTCTCGCTTATCGTAACCGATTTTGCAGAGCCGGATGAAGTGGATGAAGGAAAAATGTTTTGGGAAAATCAAATTTCAGAACTGAAACACATCATAGGTTCTAACTAGAAAGCAGTACATAAAACGTATATTTGTCCCTTCTTAAAAAAGGGACTTTTTTTATGGTTAATTTTAATGGAACGCTTACTGAAAACCCGCAATTTTCACCCAATAACCGGGGTATGTTCTATGGGGACGCTGTGTTTGAAACCTTGCGTTATACGGGAGATAAGATTGCATTTTGGGAAGATCATTACTTCAGACTGATGGCTTCCATGCGTATTTTACGTATGCAGATACCTATGCACTTTACACCAGAGTATTTTCAGGATGAACTTTTAAAACTGCTGGAAGCCTGCGATTTAGTCGGAAGTCCCGCGCGTTTACGCCTTACCGTTATTAGAAACGAAGGTGGTACTTATTTGCCTGAAGATAAGGGTGTTTTTTATTATGCACTGGCAAGTAAACTTGATAATGCCTTTTATATACTTAATGATGCGCCTTACGAGGTAGAGCTGTATAAAGACCACTATTTGAATGCCGATTTGCTGTCTACCTTAAAAACTGCAAATAAACTGATTAACGTTACCGGGAGTATTTTTGCAGAAGAAAACGGTTTTCAAAATTGTTTATTACTTAATACCAATAAGTCTGTAGCCGAAGCTCTGAATGGAAACCTTTTTTTGGTAAAAGGGAAAACAATAAAAACGCCGCCACTTAGCGACGGGTGTTTACGGGGTATTGTTCGTAAACAGCTCATTGAGATTATTGAGAAGCTGGAAAACTATACGCTTGAAGAAAGCCCTATTTCACCTTTTGAACTTCAAAAGGCCGATGAGTTGTTTATAACCAATACGATTACCGGCATTCAGCCCATAACTAAATACCGCAAAAAGAGCTATACAAATACGGTAGCTAAAGATTTACTGGGTAAGCTAAATGCTAAAGTACGTTTAGGCTAGCGTATTAATTGTAGCTGGGATTTTCAGGTGCATTTGACCAGATTAAATATTCACCGCCAAGCTCGATCATTTTTTCTTTCCAAAAATCGGGAAAACACTTGTTGATGATTTCTTTATGGTAATTGTTTTCTGCGACGATCCAGGCATTTTCATTTAGTTCGTGCTCCAGTTGATCGCTGTCCCAACCGGAATATCCCAGAAAAAACCGAATCTGATCTTCAGAGAGTTTTTTAGAGGAGATCAGGTCAATCACAGTGTCAAAGTTACCACCCCAGTAAATCCCGCTTGAGATCTCAATACTGTCAGGAATCAATTCGGGCACCTTGTGTATAAAATACAGGTTGTCCTGCTCAACAGGCCCACCATTGTAGATCTGCATTTCCACTTCAACCTCGGGTATGAGTTCGTCAAGTGTAAAATTGAGAGGCTTATTGAGGATGAAGCCTACTGAGCCATCCTCATTGTGGTTGGCTAATAAGATCACAGAACGATTGAATGAGATATCCCCAATGATCGCAGGTTCTGCAATAAGTAAATGTCCTTTCTGAGGTTTGTTTGTAGTCATGGGGAAACAATTTCTTCTAAACTAAGCTATTTTTTGATATTAACAAAAAAATAACAAGCATAAAAAAAGCCCTCGTAAGAGGGCTTTTCAATAGTATAGGCAGAAAAATTAGTTTACTGCATCTGATAATTCAGAACCTGCTTTAAACTTAACTACGTTTTTAGCTGCGATTTGAATGGTTTTTCCGGTTTGTGGGTTTCTTCCTTCACGAGCTGCACGTTTAGATACAGACCAAGAACCAAAACCTACTAGAGAAACACGGTCACCATTTTTAAGTGATTTCTCAACATTTCCTAAGAAAGATTCTAAGGCTTTTTTAGCTGCTGCTTTAGTAATACCAGCATGTTCTGCCATTGCGTCGATTAAATCTGATTTGTTCATAATGTAATAAAATTAAAAAATTAATTGTCGGTTAAACTTTTGTTTATTGTTTGAACAAATTTAGACGGATAATTCATCCACGCAAGCAATAGCGCAGGAAATAGGGTATTATGTTGATAACTTTAACATTTTGTTGATAACGATTGCGTATTTTAACAAAATTTAAACCAGCCTAGTATTGATGCGGTCTTAGATAACTTTCGCCTTTTCGTGAAAACTAAATCCATTTAATAAATCTTTGACCGGCATTTTGCGCTTCCCGGGAAGCTGAATTTCCTCCAATTGAAGTCGGGCATTTTTTAAAGGGATATACAGTTTGTCGCCATTTACAATTAGTTTGCCGATGTGTTCTGAGTTTTGCGTACCCGTTTCCTCCAAAGAGGCTTTATAAATCTTAAGTTGCTGCTCTTTAGCATCTCCATTCGTAAAAAGCGTCCAGGCAACGGGATACGGACTCAGACCACGTATGAGATTATAAATCGCTTTCGCAGGTTTGTCCCAATTGATTCGGGTGTTGTCACGATTCAGTTTGTATGCGGTACTAAGTTCTTTGTCGTCGGTCTGTTTTTGGGTTTTGGCGGTTCCTGCTTCAATCTGTTCTACGGTTTCTAAAATAAGTTCACTACCTAAGTGCATCAGACGGTCGTGCAGGCTTCCGGCATTTTCATGGGGTTTGATTTCGGTCTCTTTTTGAAGCACTATAGCGCCCGTATCAATCTTTTCATCGATAAAAAATGTTGTAACTCCTGTTTTAGTCTCTCCGTTTATAATTGCCCAGTTTATAGGCGCAGCACCACGGTAATCTGGTAGGAGTGAGGCGTGGAGGTTAAATGTGCCGTATTCGGGCATCTTCCACACCGCTTCAGGCAGCATTCTAAATGCTACCACGATTTGCAAATTGGCGTTAAGCGACCTTAATTCTTCTAAAAAGGCCGGGTCTTTCAAATTAGTAGGTTGTAAAACCTTTAGTTCAAGACTTACCGCAAATTGCTTTACTGCACTTTCATTGAGTTTTTGACCCCTCCCAGCGGGACGATCAGGTGCGGTAATCACGCCTACCACTTTGTATTTTTCTTCTAATAGTTTCTGCAGACCGGCCACGGCAAATTCGGGCGTTCCCATAAATACAATGCGTAAATCTCTCATAATATAGTATATCGGTTAGTTGGGGTTAATCGTATGTGTTTTTGGTTGAGCAGATCTTTTAAAATGCAGATGATTTCTTTTTCGGTATAATCACCAAGCTTTTCACAAAGCTCACGTGACGAATATTCTCGCTCTTTAAGCAACAAAAGTAGGTGTTCTTTTAAATCTGAACCTTTTCGCTCATTTTTATCTTTTTTACGGGAAAGACATACATCACAAATACCGCAGGGCTTCTTCTGAACTTCTTCAAAATAGGCTAACAATTGTTTGCTTCTGCACTGCTCGTGATTTTTCACGTAGCCCAAAATCGCCTGAACCTGTTGCAGTTTTCGGGTGTTTTGAGCTTTAATAGCGGGAGCAACCGGGTTAATGGTCAATTCATCTTCGCGCTGTACCAAAAAGGTAATCGCGGTATCAAATTGCGTATGATCGTAAATGGCAAGCTCGTCTTTTTCCAGTTGCAGAAAAGCTTCGTGAACTTGTGGAAGCGGTACGCCGGCTTTTTTGGAAATCAAAACATGATCTACAGCCAGCGGTTGGTCATAAATACCACCATAGGTTCTAAGCACACTCTTGACGACGCTTTCTAAACCGGGATTTTGAATAAGGTAATAGGTAAGCTGAACAGGAGAAACCTGTAATTGCAGAGTTGCCTTGCGGTAGAATTCCTGCGAAAGTATAACAATGCTGTTGCGGTCTAAAAGCTGCAGGGCATTATAGGTAATCAGCGTGTTCAAGCTGTAGGTTTTGCAAAACGAGCTGAAATCGAAGCGGAAGGTTTCCTGCTCGCCACCACCATAGGGTATCTGGAAAAAGCTGTTGAGTTTTTTGTAAACTTTTTTGACAAATGAGACCGAAGGCAAAACATTTAAAAACTGATTAGCCAGGCGGGATTCGTCAGAAGGGTTGACAAGAATAAGACTTTGGGCAGGTTGCCCGTCGCGCCCTGCACGTCCCGCTTCCTGAAAATAGCTTTCCATACTTTCGGGTAGTTCTACGTGAATAACTGTGGAGACATCGGCTTTGTCTATACCCATCCCAAAGGCACTGGTAGCAACCATAACCTGAGCTTTATTGGCAGACCAGGCTTCAAAGCGCACCTGGCGTTCCCCGCTGCTTAGCCCGCCGTGGTAGTATGCCGCAGAGATCCCGCTGTGTTGCAGGAAGGCTGCATAATCCATAGCGGTTTTGCGGCTGCGCACATAAACAATTCCGCTTCCCGAAACGCGTTTAAATACCTGAACCAGCCGGTTGCGTTTATCTTCTTCCCACAAAACCCGGTACGCCAGATTTTTCCGTTCAAATGAATTTTTATATACCGCAGGGTCGTTCAGCTGCAATTGATCTACGATATCTTCCTGAACCTTTCGCGTTGCTGTTGCCGTAAGTGCAATACAATTGACCTCTGGAAGGTTTTCGCGAAAGCGTGAAATAGAGCGATAGGCCGGTCTGAAATCATGTCCCCATTGCGATATACAATGTGCCTCGTCTACCGCAATTAAGGATACATTCATTTGCTTGATGCGCTCCAGTACAAGCTCGCTTTGCAGACGTTCGGGGGAGAGGTAGAGCAGTTTGTAATTGCCGTAAATACAATTGTCCAGCAGCGTGTCGAGTTCGTTATAAGGTATTCCACCGGGAATATATAAAGCTTTGATGTTTCGCTTTTGCAACTGCATAACCTGATCGCGCATAAGCGAGAGCAAAGGTGAGATCACTAGCGTAATCCCTTCTTTGAGCAGGGCGGGTATTTGATAACACACCGATTTACCACCACCAGTAGGCAATAAAGCAAAAGTATCACGCCCGTTGATTACGGCATCGATTAGTTCCTTTTGGCCCGGCCTAAATGAATCGTAACCCCAATAGGTTTTGAGCACATCCTGGGGTGATAGTTTCATGGATTGAGTTCTTGTAAAATGAAATTTACACGATTTTCTACCGAAGTTTTTGGCACTTCTATCAGCTCATAACCCAGGTCTGTATAGGTTTTGACGAGTTCGTTCTGTATTTTCTTTGCTTCGTCAAGACTCTCATAACGCTCTTCATCCGTTTCGTGAATTTCATCCCAAATGGGTAACAGAAAAATGTGATCGTAGCGGTAATTGGCATTAGCCTGCGTAAAGCGTTCGGGGTATTGCTGACCAATAAAATCCATATAGGCGCTTACGTCCGGGATGCCTCGATCTATAAACACAAAATTAGATTTCATGCCTGCGGCCTCAAAGTACTGCTTGATACGGCTCTCAAGCAATTTATCGCTAAAAAGCAGCGGCTCGGTCAAAAAAAGCTGTTCAACACCTTCTTGCTGTGCTGCCTGGGTAACCTGTCGCGAAACCTCTTCCAGGCATTGGTAACCTCTGCTTTTCAGCGCATTTAAAAGAGTTGTTTTGCCGGTAGCCGGGCCTCCAATCAGGACTATGCGTTTTGGTATCAAATTGTTGTGACTTTAGTTTTTTGGGCAAACGGGATACACAAGTGAAAAGTATTTATGCTCCAGATTGCCGGTAAAAATACTCAAATAGCTTTCGATTCAAAAATTAGCCGGAGAATGGTATCTTTGTGCCCTAAAATTATGCTATGAGCACCGATAAGAATCCGGAAGAGTTTTATACCAAATTAAAGGGAAGATTAGAAGAAACCACCACAAGCTGGCCTGCTGATTACCTGTATAAATTTATTGTTCCTTCTGATAATCAAAAAATTGCAGAGATCGAAGCGATTTTCGATAATATGGGAGCTGTAATCAATACCAAAGCTTCGAGCAAAGGCACCTACACCAGCGTATCCATCCACGTGAAAATGGAAAATCCGGATGCAGTAATTACTAAATATAAGGAAGTATCGGTTGTAGAAGGCGTTATTTCGTTATAAGAAGTCTAAAATGCTTTCCCGGTGTGGGGTTTTACACAATTTTTAGTACTTTGCTAAATGTTTCTTTGTGAAACGTACTTCACTCGAATATCGAGATTAAAAGCTCGGTGGCTCGCCCCGAACTGATTAAGTTTTATATATGGTGAGCTTTACCGATGTAATTCATTTAAAATTTTACAATTGATAGATCAATTAGAATACAATACCGAGCGTGAAAAGCTCATTATACCTGAATATGGCCGTCATCTTCAAAAAATGGTCAATCAGGCAATAGCCGAAGAAGACGATAAAAAACGCAATATCATTGCCCGAAGTATTATCGCGGTTATGGGCAACCTGCAACCGCATTTACGGGATGTGCCTGATTTTCAGCACAAGCTTTGGGATCAACTCTTTATTATCAGCGACTTTAAACTTGATGTGGTTTCGCCTTACGAAAAACCGTCACGCGAAAAGCTTGAAGAACATCCTGAACCTCTGGATTACCCGCAAAACCACCCTAAATATCGCTTTTACGGAAATAACATCAAGCGTATGATAGATGTGGCCGTGCAGTGGGAAAAAGGCCAGAAGCGTGAAGCACTCGAGTTTACGATCGCCAATCATATGAAAAAATGTTTCCTGAATTGGAACAAAGACACCGTTGACGATGAGGTGATTTTTAAGCACTTGTTTGAATTGAGTGACGGCCAGATCAATCTGGCTAAAAAGGATGAGGACCTCAAAGAAGCGCAAAAACTAATGCGTGGGAAAAAGTCGGGTAAATCCAATTCGGGTAAATCAAACTACCGTAAAAAATCAGGACGCAGCAAAAAGCGTTACTAATCGCTAGTATTACTATTTCATGGGAACATTTCAGATAGAAGGAGGGCATCAGCTTAAAGGATCCATCCAGCCTCAGGGCGCAAAAAATGAAGCTTTACAGATTCTCTGTGCGGTATTGCTAACCCCGGAGAAAGTGATTATTAACAACATTCCCGATATCGTTGACGTAAATAAGCTCATCGATATTCTCAGCAATCTGGGAGTCAAAATACAGAAGCTGGGTAAAGGGAAATATTCGTTTATAAGTGATGAACTCAACCTGGACTATCTGGAAAGTGAGCGTTTTAAGAAAGAAGGCGGAGGTCTGCGCGGATCGATTATGATTGTTGGTCCTTTGCTGGCTCGTTTTGGTAAAGGCTACATTCCACGTCCCGGTGGAGATAAAATAGGTCGCCGCCGTCTGGATACCCATTTTGAGGGAATGATTAAGCTCGGGGCGAAATTTCGCTATAACAAAGAAGAGCGATTTTATGGAGTAGAAGCTCCGGAAGGTCTTCGCGGCACCTTCATGTTACTTGATGAGGCTTCGGTTACGGGAACCGCAAATATCCTTATGGCAGCAGTTATGGCTAAAGGAGAAACTACTGTCTACAACGCGGCTTGTGAACCGTATTTGCAACAGCTTTGTAAAATGCTCAATATGATGGGCGCGAAAATTAGCGGCGTAGGTTCAAATATGCTTAAGATTGAAGGGGTTGAAAGCTTGAACGGTTGTGAGCATACTGTCCTGCCAGATATGATCGAAATCGGCTCCTGGATAGGTTTGGCAGCGATGACCCGTAGTGAGATCACCATCAAGAATGTAAGTTGGAATGATCTGGGACTTATTCCCGCGACTTTTAGAAAGTTGGGAATCACTATAGAGAAAAAAGGTGATGATATCTTTATCCCGGCGCATAAAGACGGTTATGAGATCGAAACCTTTATTGATGGTTCTTTTATGACCATTAGCGATGCACCCTGGCCCGGTTTTACACCAGATTTATTGAGTATTATACTTGTCGTGGCAACTCAGGCAAAAGGAGAAGTCCTGGTACATCAAAAAATGTTTGAAAGCCGTTTGTTCTTTGTGGATAAACTTATTGATATGGGGGCTAAAATTATTTTGTGCGATCCACACCGTGCCACCGTAATTGGGCATAATTTTAAATCTACTTTAAAGGCTACTACAATGACCTCACCAGATATTCGGGCCGGTATTTCGCTTTTAATTGCAGCTTTGAGCGCTAAAGGAACTTCAACCATTCACAATATCGAACAGATAGATCGCGGTTATGAGAATATCGATGAACGTTTGCGCGCTATAGGTGCTAAAATCATACGTACTTCTTAAGAAATCGTAGTTATAAATTATATAACCCTCACAGATTTTTAAAGCCTGTGAGGGTTTTTTATGCTCGAATGCGTAAGCGACAAAGCTCTTATTCCAGAAAATAAAGAGGGCTTATAATAACATTTTCGCAATATCCTCCCAGGTATCTGCACGGTCAAAGCCTTTGGTATGTACGTTATGCGGTGAAGTAAATTGAATTCCACGTCCGTCGAAAGCTTTAAGATTATACGAGCGGTCATCGATTAGGATATCTCCATTGAGAATGTGCTTGTGTCCACATAGGATTCGGTTTTGCCAGGGTATAAACGGAAAATGCGAATCAAGCCAATCGGCTTTTTCTTCGAGGCTGGTTTTAAACTGCATAGCAGCTGATGCGATATACACCTCATACTTATCCTGTAAGGCACGTAAAACGTCCTGGCTGTCTTTCATCACCTCCAGATCGATAAAGAAACCGCGTTCGTTGGCGTGATTACGCACATAGTGCTGATGCTCCTCAGGTACCATTTGCCAGACTTCAGAACCTATACAATCTTCTTTTTTAAGGTTGGCTTTATATTTTTTGTTGTACAAATCGATGTGTGCCTGATACGTGTCTGCGATTACCTCGTCCATATCTACAAATAGGGTCATAATATTAAGAGTTTAGCTAAGACGCCAAAATACATTTTTGAATTGAAACCAATTTTAAATTCTCCTTAAAAATCGCTTAGATTGTCCTTGTAGGCATCTTAAATTGGGTATTTTTAGAACTCTGACCAGACTAATGATCAATTTTTATAAAGATATAACGTTTTATGCCCTGCTTTTTGCCGTAGTCAGCACCCCGCTGGCGGGATTATACGGGGCTGTAATTGTATTTGGTATTTTTGGGACACCTGTAGGCTTATTGATGTACAACTATTTTCACAAGCACGAGTTTTACGGGTATTACAACCGCGGCTTTACCAAGCGATATTTGATTCTAAGGACGTGGCTGGTTAATTTTTTGGTGAGTCCGGCGTTGCTTTTAGTTGCTTTTTTAATATTAAAACTGATTGGTCTTGGCGCTCTTAAAGGTTAATGGAATACGTAAAAGTTTTGGTGCTAAATCAATACTCGAAACAGTAGATTTTGACTTACAAACCGGTGAGATCCTGGGGGTTTTTGGGCGAAATGGTTCGGGAAAGAGTACCCTTCTAAAAATCATTTTTGGTACCCAAACCGCTGAAGCAGGAACGCTCAAGATTAATGAAAGCCTCTATCCCGTTCGTAAAAAACTCTGGCACAAATCACAAATCATTAAAAGTCAGTGTATAGGTTATTTGCCCCAGTTTAGTTTCCTTCCGCAGGGAGCAAAGGTATGGGATGTGATACCGCAATATCTTAAGGGGCAGGAACAGGATTTGGTGTTTCAGGCGCCGCGTATGCCTAAAATTGCAAGCAGAAAAGTAGGCGAACTTTCAATGGGAGAACGGCGTTATCTGGAGGTGTTACTCATAGGGAATTTGGATCATCCCTTTTTGTTGCTCGACGAACCCTTTTCGATGGTTGAACCGTTGTTTAAAGATCTGATTCACGAGTTTTTAATTTCGCTGAAAGCTAAAAAGGGTATTTTGGTAACCGATCATTATTATCAGGATGTATGGGAACTATCTGATAGAAAAATGGTGTTGACTAACGGAAAACTTACTTCTGTTACTGAATTGAATGAATTGATAGAAGCCGGATATTTGCGATCTATAAATTAAAAAAATGAAAGACAACTTCTCCAATCACGCAGCAGATTATGCGAAATACCGCCCGGTCTATCCCGAGGCACTGTATGAACACCTTCTAAGTTTGGTAGCACATAAAAATGCGGCCTGGGACGTTGCTACGGGAAACGCTCAGGTTGCCACGGTTTTATCTAAAACCTTTAATCGGGTTTTGGCCACAGATCTTAGTGAACAACAACTCAAGCAGGCATCTCAAATTCCCAATATAGAATATCGTGTACAAACCGCTGAAGAAGATTTTAATCAAACCGAGCAGTTTGATTTGATCACTGTGGCACAGGCCATTCACTGGTTTGATTTTGATACATTTTATAAGCAGGTTTATCAGCACTTAAACCCTGAGGGAATTCTGGCGGTAATTGGATATTCAGTCTTGAAAACCAGAGGAAAACTCAATGAAGTTATTCAGCATTTTTATACTGAAATTACAAACGACTACTGGGATCCTGAGCGGAAGTATCTGGATGATCACTATCAAAGTATTCCGTTTCCCTTTGAAGAGCTGGAAATGCCAAAAATGCATATTCAGGTTAACTGGACACAGGATCAACTGCTTAATTATCTCAACACCTGGTCTGCAGTTAAGCATTTTGAAAAAAAGCAGGGGAGTAATCCGGTTGAATTAATACGTGATGCGGTAAAAGAAAACTGGGGATCTGACGAATATAGGATTTTTGAGTTTCCGTTATTATTACGCGTAGGCAAACCGCTAAAATCAAAAATCCCGACCAAATAGTCGGGATTGTATTTAGTATTTAAAGGATTCTAATTTCTCTTATTTTTCTTGCGTTTCTTTTGTTGACCGGGAGCAAAAGCTTTAGCGCTTTGTACTCCGTAATATTTCTTTACCTGTCCGGGTGCAGCGTTAGTTCTGTTTGTTCAATGTACTCCGTAAGTACTGGAGCACGAAATACCGGTTAACAGAAAACCACCCAAACTCAGCATTATCATTAATCTTCTCATAGCATTTCATTTAACAAGTTAAAATTACTATGCTGCAAAGAAGATGCCGAGCTAATTAAGTAAAGCTTAGAAGAACTTTAGCAGGTTTTAAGAAACCGCAGCCTTATAGGTCTTTAAACAACGCTCACGGGCTTCTTTATGGTCTACCATTTTATCCGGATAATCATCGGTATCATACTCCGGTACAAATTCTTTAATGTACTTTTTATCTTTATCAAATTTATCTACCTGTGTCATCGGGTTAAAAATCCGGAAATAGGGCGCTGCATCTACACCGCTACCTGCTGCCCATTGCCAGTTGCCTACATTACTAGACTGCTCATAGTCCAGCAATTTTTCGGCAAAATAAGCTTCGCCCCAACGCCAATCAATTAATAAATGTTTGCACAGAAAACTGGCGACGAGCATACGTACGCGATTGTGCATATATCCGGTTTTGTTAAGCTCTCGCATCCCGGCGTCGACTAATAAAAAGCCGGTTTCTCCTTTTTTCCACTTTTCAAATTCAGCTTCATTATTGCGCCACTCAATACGATCGTATTTTTTTCGAAAAGCATTATCAACAGTTTCCGGATAATGATACAGAATCTGCATAAAAAACTCCCGCCAGATCAGTTCACTCCAAAAAGTTTCATTTTTTTCAGCAATTGCTTTTTTTACCATTTTGCGTACGCTTACCGTACCAAAGCGCAAGTGCGGACCTAAGCGCGAAGTACCCTCCTGAGCCGGAAAGTTTCGGGTGTCTTCATAATTTTGAATTAGAGTAGGGGTAACATCGTAGTCAGGCACTTTTAGACTTGATTTTTTGAAACCCATGTCGCTGAGTTCAAGATTGGGAAGACGGGTGTTTTCAATTAAGTTATCGAGGTGCTGACTGGTGTAGTGAATGTTTAGATGCTTGTCTTCATCAAAGTTTTCCTTCCACTTATTTTTATAGGGCGTGTAGACAACGTAGGGGTCTCCATCATTTTTAACGACTTCATCCTTTTCAAATATCACCTGATCTTTGAAAGTTTTGAATTCAATGTCGTGCTCTTGTAGTAATTTCTCGATGGTTTCATCACGTTCTTTGGCGTAGGGTTCATAATCCCTGTTGGTAAAGACGCTCTTAACTTCGTAATCTTTGAGTATCTGTTTCCAAATATCTTCGGGCTTGCCGTAATACATAGCCAGTGAACTCCCGTGTTCATCCTGAAGCGTTTTACGCATTTTTTGAAGGGTTTCGTAGATAAAAGTTACCCGGGCATCATCCTGAGGAAGTTTATCAAGAATTTTTTTATCAAAAATGAAAATGGGTAAAACTGAATTATCGCTTTTTAAAGCCTCGAGAAAACCCACGTTATCGTCTAATCTCAGATCTCTTCGAAACCAAAATATGTTTACAGTACTCATGCTTTTAAAATATCGGTTGGTTAGGTTGATTTAGATCGGGTTTAGGGACACCTTTCTAATTTACGTTTAAGGTAGACATACCACCATCAACACCCAGGATTTGGCCAGTAACCCAGCTGCTGTCATCGCTGAGTAAAAAGCTTGCGATTTTCGCTATATCTTGAGGTGTTCCTACTCGTTTGAGTGGATGGCGTTCATCCATTTTCTCCCGTTTTTTATCATTCCCCAAAAGCTTTTCAGCCAAAGGGGTATCGGTAAGGGATGGTGCAATTACGTTTACTCTAAAATTAGGTGCATATTCCGCAGCAAGAGCTTTGGCAAAACCTTCAATAGCTCCTTTTGATGCAGCAACACTAGTATGAAAAGGCATTCCTATCTTTACGGCAACTGTACTGAAGAATACCAAACTGGCCTGCTCTGATTTCTTCAGGCGGTCTGTTACCGTTTTAAGTGATTTAATGAGTCCAAAAAAGTTGAGCTGCATATCTTCTTCAAAGGTTTCTTCACTCAACATATTAAAAGGCTTAAGATTTATAGTACCCGGGCAGTATACAAAGCCATCAAGCGTATCTGGTAAATCTGCCGTATCTAGACTACCACTGTTTACATCATATTCTATATGGGTTACTTCGAGATCTTGAAGATCATCGTTTGTGCGTGATGCAACAAATAGATTGTGGTCTTCATTAAGGCTTTCAACGATCGCACGGCCTATACCGTGTGAACCGCCAATTAGTAAAATATTCTTTTTCATAATAATTAATTTAAAATGTCGTGACGGGTAATTCCGTCTTCGGCAAGTTGCTTTTCAGTGTAGATACCAAAAAGTTCTGTCAACTTTTTCTTTCGGTATTCAAAAATTTCCTGAAGCTTTGGTTTTACCAAAAAAGGATGAGCCCATTGGCCCAATATGCCCATAGGTAATTTGTAATCTACAATATCTTCCATCTCAACCCCACCCGGTATTTCTTTGATGAAATGTTTATGGTGCCAAAGTGAGTACGGACCAAAGCGTTGCTCGTCTACAAAAAACTCAAGATGTTGCACGTGTGTAATTTCCGTAACCCATTTGGTCTTAATACCGGCAATTGGAGTAACAATATATTGTATAAGTTGCCCTGCATACATAGGGCGATCTGCTCCGGAAAGAATCTCAAAGCCCATATAATCTGGGGTTATGGTTTTTAAGTTAGCGGGATTAGACAAAAAATCCCAGGCTTCTTTTAGGCTTATGGGTAATTTCTGTTTCTCGTGCAGGGTGTAAATTTTCATAAATTTTAATTCTTAAGTAAGACAACCCGCTTTCTAAGAGCAAGTTTTGTAAAGATAGGAGCAGTTTTGTCTAAGGTAAAATCAGAAAAGTTAAACAAAATCTAAAGTTCCGTAGTTAGTTGTAAAAATATTAGGACATTAGCACACTTCCATCGGAGTTTCATTCGACTTTATACCTCTGAATTAAATACGATTATTAAGAATCTATTAACTTAAATTGACTGCAGATGAGGTATATTCAAAAACATTTTTTTAATTTAACTATATTCTGATAATCAAATACTTATTACAAATGAAACGAATTTTTTTAGCGGGCTTATTATTCTTTGCATTGAAAATTAACGCCCAGGTTCAAACGCCGGCAGCTAGCCCGCATGCCGAGTTAGAACAAGTGGTAGGCCTTACCGAAGTTAAAGTGGATTACTCCAGACCTAATATGCGCGGTCGTGAAATTTTTGGAGACCTGGTTCCTTACGGTTCGATCTGGCGTACCGGAGCAAACGCTACAACCAAATTTATCATCGACA
>CETR01133776.1_pt1 | contig 85976 bp, 63 predicted proteins | sample 531281 | NCBI WGS metagenome assembly CETR01 (sample SAMEA2622568, study PRJEB7988) | marine metagenome | biome: marine biome (ENVO:00000447); feature: mesopelagic zone (ENVO:00000213); material: "saline water (ENVO:00002010), including plankton (ENVO:xxxxxxxx)" | depth 696 m
GTGCTGGCGTGGCGGTTGGGCTGTAGCATCCCGAAAGGATAGTAATCGTTATAGGCAATTACATCTGGGGTAAATACCTCATCGCCGTAAGGACCGGGTCTATAATTTTTTCTATCTGAGATAACACTTAATACATTGCCTAAGTGGTTGGAGAGCTCATATTTTTTGTTTCCAATATCGTTTTTATATAATTCGGTATTTATAACTGAATAAGCTGCGGCCCGGCCGGTATAATTTTCATTATCCTCTATAGTTTGTACGATATTGTCTTTAGGATAATTTATACCTATACGTGAACTCCCGTAAATATGTTGTTCACTAATTTTGTACTCTAAATTGGTAGGAGCTTCTAGATTATTTACGATTTTAGCGTGAAAATCACTTTCTAGCTTACTATGGAATCCTGGTTTTAAAGTAATGGAATTACCGGCTTCAAGGTCTAATTGCGCATTTGGCTCTACCGTATAGGTATTTAAGCCTCCTGCTACTTCTATATTATTAAGAGCCTGTAGAACGTTACCAATTGTATTAACAGTAGCACTCTCTAATATTAAATCGTAATCGATTGTAGTTGGGTCTTGACCAACTCTTTCGTCCTCAGCTTCATAAACGGCCAGTACATTGCCTTGTGCATCTCGAGCATAATAATATACCTTTCTCTGAGCATAATCGTGTTTTGCTATTCGATTTCCTAAACCATCATATTCAAATTTGTAAACTTCATCTTCTGGTGTTACTTTTTCTATACGCCTTACTTTTCCACTTGCGGTCCACTCTATGTTTTGAATGTTTTCATCTAAATCTTGAGTGAGTTGCCCTATTTCATCATATTGATAATTATTTGTATGATTTTTTATATCGTTATCAAAATTATTAGAGGTAATGGCATCACCTAATCTTCTTAACCTATTGTTAATAAGCTTATTGGAAGCATCCAGGTTATAATGATAAGTCAGGTTATCCATATCTGCAATGCCCCCATTTTCAGTTTTTCCACTTCTAAAAAGTGTTTTTAAATTACCATTTCTATCGTAACTATAAGAAGTTTTTGGTCCCGCATTTCCATTTACAACTCCATAGGGATCTCCATATTGGGAATTCATCGCAGTTATACGGTTCAACTGATCGTAGGTATAGGTATTAAATGTTTTATCTAAGGGTTGTTCTTCTACATCTAATAACGCGGTAGTCATCCCCCGTACGTTTCCATTCATCAAATCTGTATTGGATGCATAATAATTTTGACTTAAAGCAAATGGACTAGCTATTGAATTTACTCTTGGTTGGTAATCCCCATCATAATAGGACAACGAGTAACTAAATGCATCTCTGGCCACATTATTTGCAACGGCATCTTTCCCTACTTCATGCAAATCGAGATGTTCATTATTTACTCCTTTGAGCCACCCTTGCAAGGTATATACATAATCTATACCTTGTACTTTTTTATCTCCTAATAATACTCTAGCCAAAGGACCGTGATTATAATATTGGTATTCGGCATCTTCTTCCCATATGTAACCATCTTCCGATGTTTCTACTTTTGTAATGCGATTATCTGCGTCGTATGAAAATCTATGGATAAATTGATCCTGTTTGCCCTGCTGTAGAGTTACCTTATTTACATTACCACTAATGAGATCATATTTATAATTTACAGAAATAGGATTTAAGAAAATTCCTTCTTGTAACTTATCCTTGTCCGCTATAAGAGTTAACATTTGTTTTACATTTCCATGAATATCATAATCGTATATGATAAAATTATCAACCCAACCATCAAGCGATCCATCTGTTAAACTATCATCCCCATTATACTCTTCATAGTATAATACCGCGACTACCCTATTACGTGAATTTCCTGCATAAGGTTCTGCAAGGCCGCCACCCGGACCGGCATATAAATAATAGAGATCAACATTATTAATGTCGTCATAAAAAGTTTTAGTAACATCGTGAAACTTATTATTTCCTGCTAAATTGTAAGGGAAATCAGGTTGATTAACATGGGCTTCCGTTGTAGAACCATACATTAATTTTCCATTTGAGTTGATCTGATATCCATTAGAAAGCTCAACTTCACCAGCTTCAATAATTCTACCTAGCGCATCATAGCGGGTATAAGAGTACTTCTCTAAATTACCTGATAACTCATTTAGTTGTTTTTCATTTTGTGAGGCCACTATTCTTCCCAAGGCATCGTATGCAAAACGCGTTACCCCAGCATCAGGTGTTTTTTGCCATACAAGTTGGTTTAAAGAGTTATACTTATATTCTGTTTTTAAGGTGTGTTGTTGATTATTTCTATCTACACCTTCGGGTGGTACGGTTTGTGTTAAGTTTCCTGCTTGATCGTAATAATACAGCGTATATTGATACTCTTTATCGAAATAGGATAAATCAAAATGCTCTACAACTGCACTTGTAGCATATTCTATATATTCCTTAATGAATTTTTGCTTTAAAGTTTCTACATAAGCATAATAAGCGTCTTGGTTATAAGCTTCTGTAATGTTTTTTGTGAAAACATCACATTCAGATTTAACATCTGGTAAGTTTATTTTTACATTTACCGGAAGCAATGCTGGTGGACATATATCTGGATTCACGTCAAAATAAATACTCACAAAATCTCCCCAAGCCATGGGTGAATCTGTTTCGGTGTGCGTATCTAAAAAGTCTGGCAAGTAATCATTGTTATAATAATTGGCATATTCATTTATTATTGCTGTCATGCCATTATAACCGTAGTTAGCTTCTGTAGCTCCAAACTCTGCTATGGTTATATAGCCCATATCCTGCACAGAAGTAATGTTTAATTTATCTAAGTAATAGAGATAATCATCTACTAAGTATTGGTATTTGGCACTGCAAAAATATTCTTGATTATAATACTCAGGTGCTCGATAGTCTCTTACTTTTCTATCTAAATCTTTCAGGAATTTTATATAAGAATCTGGGGTGCAAGTAACCGGGGCAACGGTTTGAGGAACACAAGGGCAGCTCTGAGGATGAGCACAAAATCCCATAAATATACTTTGATAGGAACGATTCTTATAATCTATATCGAAACGAATATATTCTGTTATTGTATTATCATCATTATCTATATAATTTATATTACCATAACTAGTCAGAACTCCTACAAAATCAGACCATTCATCAGGACCATAATTAACAACAATATTTTCTACATGATTAACTTGATTTAATAAAGAGCCTTCAAAAAGCCGAAATTTAACGTCAATTTCATCAAAATAAATATAGGAATCTTCTGAATTAGCTAAAGCACTGCTAGAATCAATAAACTTAGCTTGATTAGGATTAAAATCCCAATCTTCTGAGATATATCCCGAATAAATAAAATTCTTATAGAAAAACTCTTTTAAAAATAGGGAGTAAGCATTCGGTAATTGATCTGCAAGATTAATATTAGCACTTCCATTATTTAGAATAGCATTTATAAGATTTTTCATATTAATCTCATAATACAATTTCACCTGCTCTAAATTATAAGTAGAGCAATCAAGCATATCACTTACATAGGTTTGATTATTGCTATTAAGTAAAATTTGACTTTCAGTATCTATTAAACCTAATAACACATTTTGCCTAGATGTTGAACTTTCTATAGAAGATTGTTCTAAACTAGACCTAGCAGAACTTGAACTTTCATAATCCAAATCTGACGAACCTGTACCACAAGCAATACCATAACTTGATAAATTGGGAGAAGGGTAACAATAAGAATAAGGATTACCATTAACCCACTTTCCTGAACCGTGTCCATTTACTCCAAAAAAACCATCTCCAGGTCCACTCCCAGCATTTCCAAATGGCATCACAACAACTGATTCAATACTAGAAGCTGACTGAAAATCAAAACTTACTCCAACTCCTGAAGAATTATCTGCTAAGATTATATAATCTAAACCAAGCTTTAAAGTAGTAGATATTAGCGAACTATTTTTACAATGTACAAAGTTGACTATTTTTGCATTATTTACATCTTCTTCGCTTATATTTTCCATTACTAAAAACCACTCTCTTACAGTTTCAGAAAGTTCTATATCAACTGAAGAATTAGATAAATAGTAACCATTGTTCAATATTTCAGTAAAAAAATCTTTAAAAGCTTCATCTTTATTTTCAATGAACGGTGGGGTACATACAGAACTATCACAATTAACATCATCTATTACTTCTCCTGGACCTGAAGGCGAAGTTGGATCTCCTATGTAACATTCTCCTATTTGTGCGTGGGTTTCCCCTGAAATGACGACTTCACTATAAGTTCCAGTACTAAAATCTTTTACTACTGCTAAAATTTGAAAGTTGAATACATCTGGATTACCATTTATATAATTGGTATAGTTAAGCTGATCCATATGCAGAATCATCCAATCTGTACCATACTCATTCCATACAAAACTATTGGCAGGTAAACTTAAGCTGATTTTTTCTATGGTACCTCCGCTAGTCATTAAATCTAAACTAAAATCCTGTGAGTTAATTGGTGTTCCTTTTATTTGTAGATTTATATTGGAGCCTATTATTCCTCCAAAATTTGTAAATAAATCTTGGGAAAGGTATAATCCTGTATAATTACGGATACCAAGTATATCAGGATTTTCTTCTACAAAACCATTTAAAAAGGCTTGCAAGTCTAATGCTAAAGGACAAAGACCTGAATTGATAAGATTGTGATAATCTGCGAATTCTCCCAAACTATCCAGTATATCTTGATTGTCTTCCTCGGAATCGTATAGGTTATCTATAGGGATAAATCTTCTAGTTTTATATTGGTACTCATCTCCTGTTATGGAATTACAAACGGTTTCTGAAGGTTCTGAGAAAGAAATAGAGCTAATATTATTATTGTAATAGTCTTCAATTACATTATCTACCCCATTCAGGCTTGAATCGTATTCTCCGTTTTCTATACAACCATTATACCCCCCTTGTGAGGCTGCATAGTAATTCATTAACACATAGTTTATTTTTTGTTTTAGTGATAGGTAATGCCCTCTATAGCTTTCCCAAAACCTATTTTTTTGTGTTGTAGATAGGTTATTGACACTAGAAAGAACCTGTTGGTTGGTGAGCGCTGTTAAATCTGAATTTTCACAAACCTCTATACTATTACAGATGGCATTGGCATAGGAAACTTGAATAATGGAAGCACTCATACCTTCATAATCACCATTATTTACATAATTACCACACCCTAATGCCATCTTCATAATTTCATTTTTCACCTCATAAAATGAATCACCATTAATATCTACTCCCAACCCGCTTTGTAAAGTAAAAAAAGGATCTTTTTCTAGAAGAAAACAAGGATTTCCCAAAAGCCCCATATTTTTGGCAATAGTAAAGGAAGTAGCCTCTTCCAGTAAATTGTCAAATCCATCAGAATTTAAAGTAATGTTGGTACTCGTATAGGAGTTATTATCTTCATCATAAATATTTAGATTTATTTGAGAAATTTGTTCTGCTACATCTATGGTATATTCTAAATATTTATATTCAGGATGATAAACAATCAATGATTCTCCCCAATTACTTTGATAACTACTTACAAAATCCTCTAAATTAGCCAAAAATTGAGGCTCTACCATAAAAGTAGTAGGGCTAGTAGTTGGCTCTAAATCATTATTGGATATACCAGCTAAAAGTGGAGGGTTATATTCTGGATTCTGATTAGAGTTCTCAGGAGTTTCAATTTTTTCTACATATACATAGGCGATCTCTCCTGAAGGAGTAAAATAATGATTGGGACTACCGTTACTATCGGTAAATTTATAGTGTATTGGGTTTCTCCAATTTATGTTTTCATCGTGAAAGATTGGGTTTCCTGAGTTGGTTTCAATATAAACCAATTGGTTAGCATTTTCCCCATTTTCATCTCCCTCATTATAAATGTTGTAAATCGCTCCTTCCTGTCCTAAGCTTTGATCTACGGTGACTGTCATTTCTTCGTCATCTTCATCATCGGCTTCGTAAGATATTCCATACTGTCCTCCATGTGGTTGCATATCAGAAACCATTACTCCAATAGCGTTTACTACCGAAATAGATTCAGCAACATTTGTATTAGTTAAACTCGTCCCATCTACTCTACACGGTTGCATACAAGCTTCTACCATCAGTTCAAACTCTCTTTCAAATCTTGCTATCAATTGTTGCCACTCTACAGAGCTTGTGGTCCCATCTCCATAATCACTTACATTATAAAATCCATTTTCTGGACTAAGCATGTAATTACGGTACTCTTCTTTATTGCTAAAGCCTAAACCATCTATACAATCCTGACAACTTTGAAAACATCCTTCAATACTTGTGTTTGGAGCAAAATCGTCCCAATCTACATAGCAAACATTATTTTTATCTGTTAACCTTCTTACATAGTCCTCAGCAAACACCTCTAAAGCATCTTCATTAACTTTTAACTCTTTTTTGATTCCATAAGCTCCTACATTTAAACCTGGAATTGGAATAGGATTTTCTAAACTATAGGACAGTTGAGTAGTTGCATTTGGAGTAGCTTCAATATAACCGCTTGTAGCATTATAATTGTATTCACCCACAGTAGACTTAAGGGGTTCAAAGTGATTAGTTTCCAGCATAGATTCACCACAATTGTTGGTTACATCAATTTCTAAATCGTAGACCAACGGATACAAGAAACACATATCATTTTCAGGACTATTAAAGGTCTTCGCAGGTACCGTAAATGAATAATCTACTTTCAAATCAGTTGGCTCTGTAGTAACGAGTCTTTGACTATCTGACAATAAACCATCGTAGTAATTGGCAAAGTTACCTGTGGTAAACAACACATTGTTATCTTGATTTGTGTCTGGATCTGCAAAATTATCTTTATTTAAAAGATCTGTAACTACCGTCTGATGAGCGCCATGAACTTCATCTTCTAAAGGTTCTAGAATTTTACCATCATTGTTAGCAGGATGGTTTCCGGCAAGAGCAGTAGCTATTGTTTTCCCTTTAGGATCTATATAACTCACACTCACTTGTAAATTAGGGTCTACTACTACATTTTTTTTATAAAAATTGGCATTCCCTACATTATTCCCAAATAATCTATTTAATTCTTGCTGGGTAGGGATTCCATAAAAGTATTTCATTTCATTATTCGTCCCTAATTGGTGATTGGGGCCTACCCCTCCTTTTCTAGCAATTCTTCCCGTGTTATCTTGGGTATATTCAATTTGAGAAAAAGGGAAATTTTGAGCGTCGGGAACGAAGTCCTGATAATTGTTCTGTAGCTCTGAATCTGAATAATATTTACTTGCCCCCGATGAAGCTTTCATCCCTTTGGCAAGATTATTACAAGCCTCTTCCACGGTCCAATCAAAGTCTAAATGGTTATATTTATCACCATCCATATTTTGATTAAAATTTTTATAGTAATGAAGCCCTTCATTAGAAGTGTTACTAACTGTACTGGTGGGTACAGGTAAAATTTCAATGGCTGCCCTACCTTGGGTATCATAAACAGTCTCCCCAACAATTGTTAAATTATCGGTATTTATATTAGTGATGGTTTGCCTGTTTCGTAATGATCCATCAAAGTAGCTTAATACTTCTTTCTTTTTTCCATCTTCTGCATAACTTGCTTGAAATTGCCAGTTTTTAGTATCGTGATTAACATTTTGTACGGGATAATAACTCCCCCACTGTTGAACGGTTTGTAAACTACTTCCTGAAATTGACCAAGGTCCAAAAAGTTCTTTATCTACCTCATTTACAAATCTACCTACGGCCCTTACCCTAAAAACCAAATATCCTTTTGAGTAAACTAAAGGGATACTATAATTAGTTTTTGAGGTAGAAATCCTCGAACTATTGTGTTGAAACTGAGCTTCTGTTAACTCTACTTGACTTGCGGTAAGGTCAGGACCACCTACAATCTGATTAAAATTATCGATCCACGTCCATTCTAGTTCGTATCTTTCTGCACCATTAATAGAATTCCAATTTAATAAAACATCCCTATCCCAAGTATTTCCGTCCTCGTCTGTATACGTTTGGGAAGTGATGGTTAAAGAGGGTAAAGTTTGTTCATCCAAGGCATAATACCTGGTCGCCGCAAACCCCAATTCAACAGTTACATTGGCTGGGGTTGCTGTAGAAGACACATTGGGATATTCTGTAATAAGCTCCAGTACTTTAACTTCTACTTGTTTGGCATTTTCTAATTTATAATATTGATTATCTACAAAATCTCCCGCTTGATAGTTATACCGTTCTAGTGAGAAAACCTTTTCTTCTTCATAAAGCCCATTGGCATAATCGGTAGCTGTGATTTTTAATTTTATGCTATAACTAAAATCTTCAAAATCTCCTACCTGATTCTCGATAGCTGCATCATTAGTTCCTAAAGGTGTATTTTCATCAATAAAAATTTTTATATAGGAATATGCGTTGGCAGTAGTAGCTGATGCTGATGCTGAATCAGGATCTTCAGCTCCAGTCAAAACAGCTCCTATATTAATTTGATTACCAGAAAACTGATTATTTACTTCTACTGTTTGCGCATTTATGCCCAACACACAGCTAAAAAGTAAAAACGTGAAGAAATATTTTGAAGTAGAAAAATCCATAACTTAATGCTTGGTTAATTGATTTTAAATTCTATTGATTACTTTATAATTGGCAAAGTTATTAGCAGGTTGAATTACGCCTTTGTTTTGAACAATATAATAAGACTTATTAAAAACCTCTTTTTCCAGCAAACTTACTGGCTTTACCTGTGAAAAATTAATTTCTAGTTTTGGATAGCTCACTACCATTTCTCCTTTTTCATTTTTATATTCTGAAGAATGTAGGTAGTACATTACTTGACGCTGTAATGAATAATCTTTTTTATTGATATACAGTATAATTTTTCCATATGGCAACGAAGTAAGTTCCGGGGCTAAGAGTTCACATCTAATCACCTCTTCTTTTTGAACCACTTTATAATCTTTAAAAGATTTTAAAAACCCTGAAATATTAAAAATAGCTTCAGCACCGTTTGGTGTATTATTGCTGACTTCTATTGCTTTTTGATCGTGACTTGCTTTAATCATGATATCATTCCCTACATACATCTCTGTCCCTAAAACATTGTTATAATAAGTATTCTTCATTTTTCCCATCCTTTAAGTACTTATAAAGGTGAAATGGGAATCTTTATGGTTTTCAAATAATTTATATTGGATTTCTATGTAATAACTAGATTCATTTTTATAGAAATCCTGTGTTTTTTTTAATATTTCATCTAAGTCGACAACACTTGTATTTACCTGAGCCTGAAGTGCAAATTGACTTAATAGAAAAATTAAACTTACAATAAACCTCATACCTTACTCTGATTTTTGTGTACCGGAACGGGTTTCTTGAATGGTATAAACCCCACGTTCAGTTTCTTTTTTTACCCGAATTAAGCCTCCTTCACTATCATATTCATAAAAGGTGGCATAATTATTTTCGTCCAGTTCTGCCATTAGCTTTTGTGTTTTCTGGTCGTAAACAAAAGACTTTAAATTACTATTATATGGATGAATCCTGATATCGTCAAAATAACAGGCCACATCTGTGTTATTATTAATTAAAGAGATATTAATATTAGTTGCATTTAATGGAACCACAAACTCTCCATATATTTGTTGCCAACCTTCTATAATTTCCCCTCTTGTGGCACATACGTCTATTTGCGAACTCCCGTTATAGGATAGTTCTATAAAACTATTATCATATGAAGTTTGTTGGGCAGCATGCCCCTCTTTTACCCAAGCATTCAATACATATTTTTCTTTTGGCATTAATTTAAAGGAATTACAATTTGGACAGATTTCACAACAGATTACTTGTATTTCTGATATATGCGTTGAAGGACAAGAGCCTGGTGGATTTACTGTTATTTCTACAGTATAACTGCCTGATTCAAGATTATCTAACAAAATACTTTGGCCATTATAGTAAGTTATAAGACTACCACTCATATCATATATATCCCATTGATAATTAGTATTATTTATTGGCGTGGGATGATCAAAAAACAATTCTACGGGATCATCACATGTAATAATTTCTGGACCAATAATAGTACCCTCTGATAAACTATGCGAAACATTTACACCATCTAGTAAAATATATTTTGTACTATGGTCAAAAGTATAATTTGTATTAATATCAGTTCTTGCTTCGAAGTTTAATGTCATTGATGTGTTATCTGCAGTAAATAATAAAGTCTGATAAGACCAGTTTGAGGATTCATGTGCAGCAATGATTTCTGCATAAATAGGGGTATTATTACCTATAGTAACCCTCCAAGCCATATAATCTTCATTCCCAGTTGTGGTTACGTGACCATTAGCTTGATAAAAACCCAATACATATTCTTCACCTACCACTAAACCATTAATTGTAGTTTCAAACTCTTCACCTTCGTCCCAAATATAAAACTCTCCTCCGCCTGCTTCAGCTCCTGCATACATACCTCCTTGAGGTGAAGGATCAATTATTTCTTGATTCCCTGCACAGGTTTGTGGATTAAAAACTTTTGGCCCATAAGATTCCCCTCCATCATATTGATATTCATTATAATCAATAACACCTGTCACTAACCAATTAGCACATGTAACTGATGTATAGCAAGCGGAGGACAATTCCGTTGCACAAGATTCAAAATTCCCATTACCTTCAAGTGTTGGTGGACATAAACTCATGGAAGTAATTTGGGAATACGTGATGGAAGAAATGGTAAATGCTATTAGTATACATATTAATCTCATACCTTACTCTGATTTTTGTGTACCGGAACGGGTTTCTTGAATGGTATAAACCCCACGTTCAGTTTCTTTTTTTACCCGAATTAAGCCTCCTTCGTTATCATATTCATAAAAGGTGGCATAATTATTTTCATCAAGTTCTGCCATTAACTTTTGTGTTTTCTGGTCGTACACAAAAGATTTTAAGTTACTATTGTATGGATGAATCCTGATATCGTCAAAATAACAAGCCACATCATTATTATTGTTGATTAAAGAGATATTGATATTGGTTGCATTAGCAGGAACCACAAACTCTCCATACACTTGTTGCCAACCTTCTATTAATTTTCCACTAGTAGTACATACATCTATTTGCGAACTCCCGTTATAGGATAGTTCTATAGAACTATTATCATATGAAGTTTGTTGAGCAGCATGCCCTTCTTTTACCCAAGCGTTCAATACATATTTCTCGTTTGGTTCTAATTTAAATGAATTACAATTGGGGCAAGGAATACATACATTTATACTTATAGGTCCTGTATATAAGCTTACATCGTTAGCACTACATCTTGACCTTACATAAAAATCATAAGTCTGATCTCCTTCTAAACCTTCTATTAACAAAGGATTATCGTTAGTAATAATGCTTTGTCCTTCTGTATAAGGTGAAAAACCCTCTACCCCATAAACTACCTCCCATTCCGATGAAAGAGGAGAATTAGTTTCAGACCAGCTAAAAATAACTGAGTAAGAATTAGAATTATTTTCTAAAGGTTCAACATGTAAATTTTGAGGTGGGTAACAATCAATGCAACTTATTAAATACATCTTTTTTAATACATCACCTAAATCAGTAAAATAGTTTAAAGAAGCCCAATAATCATTATTATACAAGTCATCACTTACATACAATTCTTCCGCTTTGTTTGGAACATCTATACCATTATAATAATACTCTAAAGCCCATCGCGCATAGTTTGTGCTATTAGGACCTCCTTCGAGATAATACTCATCACCAGGATATTGAGATCCGGGAGGGGTTTCATGGAGATAAGCTGAATCTCCTAGATCTAAGCAAAAAAATAAATGGGAATTATTATTAATATTTTGAATATTACTTTGAAGTAAATTATATGCACTTTGTGTTCCCCCATTAGGAGCCCAATTACTTGGTACTGGTCCAAAATAATTATCATGAGAAACTACTACAACAATATCGGGATAATCATTTATATACAAATCATTTAAAGTTTGAAATCCAGAATTCCAATAATGAGAACCTGGTCCATCGGAAGTATTATAAATATTACTAATGTAGTTTTCAAAAATTGAATAATTATTGGAATTTAAATATGCTGGTCCAATATAATTATCAGACGACTCAAAATCACTACTCATAAGTCCAATAAAAGATAATTCAATAGTTCCGTCTTGAGGCAAAGAATTAAGGAAATCTAAAAGATTTTGTTCAAGTATATCTTTTTCTGAGCCACTGAGAGAACCACATCGATTTAGTAAAAAAGAAAATCTTTTAGTACAATCCTGAGGAAACATAACGCCAAAGCTCAATAAGTAAATTATTAGGAGGTATTTTGTCTTAATCATATTATTTGACTTAATTTATTTTTATAAAAAGCTACTCTTCACAATCTTCTAAATTTTTGGTTAGTTTAATATTACTATTTGGTAGCACGATAATACTTTTACGTCCTGTATGTGCTTCTTTTTCTGTAAGGTCGTTAAGGTCAATCTCCTCTCCATTCGCTTCTTCTCCATCCTGAAAGCTAAAATGCTTTTCACCTTCAGCAATGGTGTTTTCTTCATAATCTTCAAAACCGTCGTAGCCCATCTTGCCATAGCTACTGTTACTAGCTACTGCTGTTGGCAAGGTATAGTGATAACCATATTGAGCAGAAGAGTACCTTCCTAAAGCATCCCTGTTTTCCAGTTCGGCTCCGTAAGGACTATATTGAGTAACTTCACTGGCAAATGTCCAGTCTTCCAACTCTTCCGGTAAATTTTCTACCCAAGCATCTCCATCTTCATTTGGGATGTAATAGGGCGTAAAAGAGGTGAAAAAACCTTCATGTTGTAAATTTGCTGACGAAGCGGAAGATCTACCGGTTAAAAACGCATAGGATCGTTTTGGTTTATAATCTCCCTTTATATTGAACACGTAAGGATTATAAGGAAAATATTCACAGATATCGTAAATACTGTAATTTTCTTCTCCACCGCTACCTGCTGTAAAATACGTATAAGGTAAATTGGCTTCACATTGGGCCGCCCAAAAATCGGTAAACTCAACTGCAGAAGCATTGATAACTCTTACTGCACTGTTGGAAGAACTTACATAAAAATCTGAATCTTCAATAAGATCATTATCTAAAGGGTTTTTCATTAAAGTTATTGAAGCCATCGAGGAGTTTTGTTGGTTCCTGTAACCTGACCTTACTACTTCAAAATGTAGAAATTGAGATAAGATACTACTACTGTAATTCAATACATTTCCTTCTCTATCCATCAACACCACTCCTGATCCATCGGCATTATAATCGACCACCCAGCATCTATTTCTTTCAATACCCCAAGAACCAAATTCTTGAACATATTCAGAAAGTATAATTTCATCTCCTAACCTTAAGTATTGAGAAATATCTGTATTATTGTAGGAAGAGGATAATTTGAAGGCATTATCATTGTATCTCATTCTTCCTTTTAGACCTATATTTTTGGACGCCCTTCCCATATTCTCGTATTTGGGGTTCCATCGTGCCGGGAAGTTAAACGTATAATAGGTGTCGTTATACTCGTTATTGGTTTCGGTTAACAAAACTTCCCCGGTATCTTCACTCCATGCTAAATTCTTTGTACTTACCCTAGCTCCTAAATCGTAAGCTACTTTCTCTTCAAGAATAGCCGTTGTATGGATGACTTTGGTAGTAGAAGTTCCTTTATATACCGTTTCATGATCTGCCCTACTAGAGAAAACGGTTGGAATTACTATTGGAAATATACCTATTGTAAAAATAGCTACATTGGTTTGCACACCAAAGACTTCTGTTTTTGAATAATTTTTTCTAAAATCATTGATAATATCATATTGCACCCCTATCTCTTTATCCTTTACGACTCCATCTTTACCAATTACCTTAACTACATTATCAAGTTCACTAGAATTGGTACTGCTTACTTTGTATTTATAATCTATTCCAGAAATAAGGTTTCCTGACTCATTATAAATTTTTTCGCTTTTAGGCTTTCCGTTCATATCGTTAGTTCTCACCACAAAGCCTTGTGAAAGGGCGAGTTCTGTCATCGTACTAACATCTGCATTTAAGAGTGATTTGATAGAGTTGAGTACGGCGTCGTTCGCATTGGTATAGTAATTCCCATCTAAATCACCCATACTCGTATGGTCGGTAATTGTCGGGAAATCTTTAGTGGTATAAAACTCTTTTACCGTTTTACCTGTACCGCTTTTTTGATTGGTAAATGTTTGCGAGCTTTCTTGATAATCTTCCGGCAATATACTTTTTACCTCTACACGACTATAAGTTACAGTTGGTGAAGGAAAAAAAGACTGCCCAAAAGGTTTCTCTACATAATTTGTCTCTTTAGGTGCAGTTAACCTCTCGCCATCATTATAAAAGGGTTCAACAAAAGGATTTTCGTGAGAGCCCAGTGGTTCATAAGAAGCTACACCACTACTTGAAGTTCCATCGGTTAATGTATAAGAATAAGTTTGCCCGTACTTTTGGTTATAGCGAGCATCTGCATCACTTTCTTTTACCATGGGGCCCCAATTATCACTTAGTTTTACCGATTTAACCCTTGAACCTCCTCCCAATTTATTTTTATCACCATTTTGTAATCTAATCCACGATTTAGACGAGGCAAAATTACGTGCACACATTTTATCGTTTCTTAGCCTAGCATTTGGACCAAATAAAATTTCTTTTGCATTGGCTAAAGTAGACATGAGCTGTCTGGCTATATCTTCTACATTAACCCCTCCACCTTCACTAAAACCATATACTACTTTATTCATATATTTTCTACCAAAATACCATCCCGCTTTAGATATTGGATTCACCTTTTTATTTCCATTTACCCCTCCTTCTAAATCTAGAAACTCCATCGCGATAGCCGCATACACCTCATTATTTAATTGAAAAACATTTACCTCTGGGAGACTCTCTGAATTTTTGCGGATGTTAAAATAGCCACTTACATAATCATATTCACTGTTCAAGCTATTTTGTCCGGCTTTCGTCATATTGAGAAGAAACCTGAAGTAAATAGGTTTGTTTGCGTGTACCCCTAAATAATTTCTTCTAAATTCTGAATTGGAAATCGGGGTTTGTTCATCTAATTTCACATACAAGTACTTATAATCTGTACTTCCAGAAAACAATTTTGTTCTATTGACTGCTGATGAGGAAGGAGCCGAACTGTTTCCTGCTCCGGAAACTTTAAACATTCGCATTGCTTTTTTATTTTGAACGTATTTATAATCATCAGATTCATATTCTACGTTAATCTCACCTCCTGACGGCAATTTTATATTAGCTAAGGACCAACTTTGTGACCATCGGTCTTGTTGAGTTTTATCTTGCTCTACAAAAGGAAATTCTGGAGCTGTTAGACCTTCACTTGCTCGACACCCCCCTTGATTTTTTTTGTAATTACCCCATACATTATAGTCTTTAACCCCGTAATCAGGATTTTCATTACTGTAATTAAAAGTATACGGAGTATATTTACCCATATGAGAATCTTTATAAGTAAAATACACTTTAGAAAGTGTTAATTTACCATCTTCATTTTCCAAATCTTCAGGATCATACTCAATATGATTTGGTAAGTTTTTACAAAGCGAATAATTATATTCAAAAAAAGCAGTTTTAATTGGAGAAACAGAGATATTCTGTAAATTTCCGTTTCCCTGTTTTATAATATTAAAATCGGCTGTATTTAACTCTGGTTTAGAATAAAGTTCTATTTTGTGCAATCGATACATTTTAGCACTATTACTTCTACCTCCATCTTTACCCGAGACCCCATAACCGTCTTTTCTTGGTTTTAAAGAAAACACAGCCACATGGGTCTTAGTCTCAATATACCGTATATATTTTAACTCTTTCTCCCCATAAATATAATTTCCTTTTTGATCTTTTTTAAGCGTCTTTAAACCTTCATTATATGTTGCTTTTCTATACTGAAAAGGCACCCTCCATTTATAATTGCTATTTTTAGTTACATAGTTAAATTTTGTGTAAGCACCTAAATCATCATCTGAAACCCCATCACCTGTCAAGTCTTCGTAATCAGCAGAAAGAATAGAACTTAACAAAAAAGTATGCGCATAAGAAGGAGTGGTGACACCATTATACAAATGATCATTCCCTGATGAATTACTTAAACCATCTTCTGAAGAACCGTATTCTACTAACCCCTTCGTGCAGTCAACAGAATTTTGATTTTGATTTACTGCAAAAGTAGTTTCTTTTTTCGTCCAGTTATAAGCGGTTTCCCCATAAATGTATCTTGTACCTCCTGGCTGCAATAATTTATAAGCGGCGGTATGGTGAGGTTTAATTTTAGGATCAATAGTTTCTAGATTTGCATTAGAAGCCACATCCCCATCTATCATTATAAAAGGGTCATTATTATCTATCGCTTCTTCAACACTAAATTTTTGAATAGAAGTATTTCTTTTCGCCCTTGATTCCCTTTTAATTTTATCATGAATAGGAATATTAGCATGCTCGTCAAGCAATTGCCCGATCTCTGTTTTCTGACGATACACATTCAATGCTTTTTTGTTGGAAGAATTCCCCATTATATCTAAAGAAATAGGATCTTTGCCGCCAACTAACACATTATTAAGAGTTGATGGATCTTCTTCATTAAGTGTTTGATAATTTAAATCTTCATCAACACTCATTTCCCCTATCAATTGATAATAAGTAGGTTCATAAAGCAAATCATTATTTTCACTTTTTTCAAAGTATTGGTTAGCAACTGTATTCCAAACACCTGTATTACTTACAGAAGGAGAATCTGTTATATCTAAACCTACATGAACTCCAGTACCGGCCTCTGCTTCTCCACCCAAAGACAAACTAGAAGACACATCCTGTACAAAAGGATCATATACATAACCTACCTGACTTTTAAAAGGACGAAACATACCCCCAATTCCTTGACCATTGATGGAGTAAATATCGTGAGTATAGTTTAGCACAGGCAAAACCCTTGTGTTTTTATTGACCACTTTGTCATTTTCCCTATTAAAGTCTAGAACGTCGGCATTGGTAGCATGTTCTGTATTTTCATAACCATAAGCCTTACTTGTAAAGCTTCTAAAATCATCATCTATTTTTTGATAGCTACCAAACGCAGAACCTCCAATTTCGCCATCTATACCCCAAAAATCTCCTCCATAGGAAAATGCAAAGGTGTAATTTTTATTAACGTAGGGAACCCTCTTGGTTGGAGTAAAAGTATTGGTTAAGTAAGAAATTTTACCGCTACCACTAAGCCCTATAACCTTTTTAGAGTTTTTATCTTCTGTTATTTCCTTACTGCTGTCTTTTTTATCCCACTTTCTTTGATATGCGCTTAACGACATACTGGATTGCAAATTTAAACTGGACAATCCCTGTCTGGAATTATAGGTTATCCCTACTCCATAATTTGCTGAAAGCCCACTTTGAAAGGCATGATCGGTAAAACCCATTGTCGTACTTAACGAAAGATTCGGAGAAATAGAAACCCCCTCAATAGCTGATGCATTTAAAGACATCCCTACATTTACCGTATTCGCCATATTAAAAGAAAATGACCGCGATGTAGAAACAGAAACCCCTTGATAATTATTATATTGTGCCGTCACACCACCACCCACATTAAGGCCCAATGACTCTATACCAAAAGCCTGAGCATTTACATTTGCTCCCACCCCAACCGTTAAATTAGGTTTGGTGTTATTTTCATAAGTTATTTCATCACCGTCAAAATCATCCGGAATACCTCTTATTTGCCTATTAATCTGCCCAACGTTTAAATTCCAACCTAAGCCCACCCAAGAAGCCTCTTGATCCATAGTTACTCCAGAATCATAAGCTAAGTTTAATGGATAGCCTCCAACATCCATTATCGGAATATTGTAATTAAAATTACCAGAGGTCAAGCTAACCATATCTGAAGTACCTATAGGCGTAAATGAGTTAAACTCGGGCTGAGAAGGTCCTCCGGTTAAAGCATAAATATATGAAGGCTGAACTATTGAAATTACTAGTTGCAACGATAAATAAACAGCAACAACTTTAGCTAATTTACTTTTTCTAATATGGCGCATATACGGAAATGTTTATCTTATTATTTTTATTACAGAACTTGATCTATTAAATACTAATTTCAATATATCTTTAATGTATGAACTTCTTAACCTCTTACTATATTTTGTTTTTTAATGTAATCTATCCCAAACAACCTACTAATGAACATAGTATTCCAAAAGAAAAAGCACGACAAACAAAAAATCATTCTGAAAACCATATTTCTTTCAAAATTTACAGTTTAACAGGCTTGTTTCCTAAATTGAAATCCATGATACCTTTTTTATATAATTTATCATTATAAACCAGACGAACATCTTCCCCTTCACTAACACCATTAAAATAGAGGAGAACTCTTTTAAACGGAGTTACTTTATAAGTCCTCTCAAAGTGAGCGCCTAAACATGAAAGCGTGTCGCCTTCTGAGTTTACTATTTTAAAGTCATTTTGTATTTGAAAAGAAAGATATTTTATTGTGTTTTCTAAATCTTTACCCGTAAGATTTTCTCCCAAAAGGTCTTCTGTATTATTTTTAAATTCAAACCCAACTACAAGTTCTTTTTGCAAATTATTCTTTACTAGGGTATCTTCTTCCACAAAAATTTCACTAGGCAACCTATAGGCTGTGTACGTATTATCATCTATATGGATTTGAGACTTCTTGACCTTAAAGACCTCTTCACCCCTATTTATCATCTTATATTGGGAATCATTTTCTTTTTTACAAGAAAAAATAAAGACAAAAAATGCCACGAAAGCAAAAAAGTTTTTTTGCATTTGTAGAGGGTTCTTGGTTAGTTTAGAATTACATCGTAAATATATATAATTTTCCCTAACTTTTCTTAAAACGGATAATTTTTTTTACTTTTTTCTCTTTTTCAACAAATAAGGTATCTGAATATGCATTACGAATAAGAACACCATCCACCTCTTCACTTTCCCGTAGCTTAAAGAGCCTGCCGCCAATCTCCACTAGCACTAATTTATTTTTATTAATTCCATTTTTCACAAAACCATAATACTTAATAAGGGGAAAGCTTATATTATTACGGCTATTTGCATTTGATGGAGAATTAACAAATCTGCTCGAAAGATTATCCTTCTTTGGTTTTGATAAAAAACTTTTATTTTGCTGAAAAGGGTTTTTTAGAATTCGTAATTGAAAAGTGTCTTTGGGTTTTAAATTCAACTCCATTTTCATACTTACGTCAGAGGCCATATAATCAAAGGAGTTGATTTTTTCTTTTGTGCCAAAAAATTTATAAATAACAGCTCCCCAAATCAAAATGAAAAAAAATACAAGAACAATATTTAGCTTTTTCTTCCTATCCATAATTATTCTTCTATCGTGAATGTCCTTCTAATACTGTAACCTCCATCGTTACCAGCCAAATCATAAGAAAAAACACGCCAATAATAATCCCCCGGATCATCAAACTCAAATTGTATAGAAGTATTTTGGGTATCTTCTGAAAAAATAATATTAGAAAAATTTTCTTGAGATGAAACTTCTATTAAATACGAAACGGCTGATTGATAATTAGAATTATTATTTACAGTTTGCCAATTAAAAATTACAGTTGGATTTAAAACCTCAAAAGTTTCTTGGTCATCTGGAGACGAGAGCAAAGGAGCTGATGGGGAAGAAGTATCAATATAAAAATCTCTTTCACTAAAAACTGTTCCTGAGGTTTCATTAACCCCTCTTACCTTCCAAGTATATTTTCCCTCTTCATTTATAACACTTTCGTCTATCGTTAAGCTAGTATTTTCTATATTAGATTCTTGGTATTCAGTAGTTTCCCCATTATTAATCCTAGAAATTTCTAATTCATAATAATCGACCGCAGGTAAATCACCCCAGGTAAATGTAATATCGGTAGTATTAAAAAAATGTCCATTAGAGGGAGTATGCTGTATTACCGTTTGTGTGTTCAAATCATCTGACGGTGTAACGGTAAACTTCAAAGGAAGGCTATAGGGGGAATAGTAAGCAAAATTCTCCCCTCTAACCCTCCACTTGTAACTTCCCGGATTTAGGGAGTAAGTGAAATTTATTGAATTAACCAGTGAGTCTAATATATAAGTTTGATTTTCATCGAAAACTTGAACCCTATAATCATCGGTATCATTGATATACTCCCAAGAAAAGTTAACGGTATTTCCATATACCGTATCGTTATCCCTTGGGTAAATCCCTTGTATCTTAGCGGAAGATATGTCTTCTTCCAAAATATCGTCACAGGAAGACATCATAATTAATATTGAGAGGAGAGAGAGAAAACTAGATACTTTCATAATTTTGAAATATTATTTTAAGATATAAAAAATCCTTTTTTTCAGCGTAATTTCTTTCTTTATATATTTTTGCGCTTATAATTCTTGACTCAATAAATTTCTTTTCTGTTTCATATAGTAATTCCAACAAGTTCTCATAATCCCCTTTAAAAATCACTTGATTGGTATATATGGAAAAATCCTTATCTCTATAAAAATGAGTCTTAGTTATAGAAATTAATTCTACCTGAAAATTTGTATTTGCAATAAAGTTTAAATATTCTTTAGGGACGTTTTCAAAGTTAGCATTTTTAGACCCAATAATATTATTTACATAAGTTAACTGAGACTTTAAATTTGCTATGTTTTTTTTTGTTTGAGGAGAGTTCTGTATAGAATATTCCAACTCATTTATTTTATGACGGGTTTCAAAAATTTTTTTATACGTTTTAAAATATAACGCCACTAATAATATTAAAAAAAATATTATCACCAGCACTAACTTTTGTTTGGAAGAAGGATTGCTTTTTAAACTCAAAGTGATAATTCAATTATAAAATTATGTTGCTTATTTTCCTTAAATGAACTTGTAAGGTATAATTTATTTACCCAATTCAATTTTTCTATCGCTTTCATATAGCTATTCAAAGCTTCTTCGTTACTAGAATTTCCTTTTAAAATTATTTTACTAAAATCATTCTTGATTTTATGATCTTCATCATCAATTCTATTTAACAGAGGGAAACAATTAATTTCGTTAATTGTTAAGCCTTTTGTTTTACGATTACCTAAATCTAGAAAGTATTTTGTAAGAAAATTATTAATCTTCACCCCACTACCTTCCATTATTTTTATTTTATCTTGCTTTTCTTTTTTTAAAGTATTTTCTATTTCTAAATTTTTATTCACTTGTGAATAAGACACTTCCGCACTTCTTAATACTCCTGAATAAAAATCCAACAATAAGTGTCCTGTAAGCAATACAACTAATAAAAATATGGCCCCAATAACAATACTCTTTTTATAGAGTTTATCATAAACAAAATTTTCTTGCTGTTCATCAGAGTTATAGTTAAGCGATATAGTTATTTGAGGCTTGTACAGATATGTTCCCAACAAAGGTATTTCATATATAGATAATTTTTCCTCGTCTATTTTATAAACAAAATCATCATTAACCCCCTTTTCAATAGCTAGTAATTTTCCTTCTGAAAAATTCAATTTATAAAAAGAGGAATATATCTGCCTGTTTATTGATAATGCTTTTGCTAAAGGAAGTACCATTAAAGGGCCAAAATAAAAACCTAATAAGTTATCTTTCACCGCTATAGATTCAACAATAGTTTGTATTGCCTTTTTCCTCCCAAAAGAAAGAAACACTTCACTTTCTACTATATACTCAATGGAATAATACTCTTCTATATTTGAATTGAACAATAATTCTTGTTCGTAACCAGGTGAATATTCACCTTTTCTTGTGATAGTAATATCACCGTCAATATAAATTTTTACAGGTAAATTTTTAACGGATGATAAATATTCATTTAAACTTTGAAGGTTATCAAATTCATACCTGCTTAATATCTCTAAATCTTCCTTCTTCTTAAGCACAGATATTACCCTGTAAAAGGTTTGTTCGCTATGAACATACACACCGACTAAAATGGTTTTCTTTAAGAAAAAATCGTTTAAAGCTTTCATCTATACATTTAATAAATGACAGTTGGTTTTATAAATATATGCAGTTTAGATTTCTCTTTTCTTTTAGACCTGCTACTAAAAAACCATTTGATAATAGGAATCCTAGACAGAAGAGGGGTTCCCGTTCCAGAATTTTCATTATCCAACTCATCAAGCCCACCCAATAATACCATTTCATTATTTTTAACTCTAATCATTGATTCAAATTTTTGGGTAGATTTTCCTGGAGGGGCATTTTCACCTGCTCTTCCCAAAAAAGAACTTTTTTCTACAGATACAGTCAAAGTTACATTTTCATCTTTTGAAACCAAGGGTTTAATATTAATACTTAAATTTGCTTCAGTAGCTTTCCAAGTTCCACTTTGCAATATATTATCGTTTATCCCCGAATTAATAAGTCTATTATTTTGCTCAAAATAATAATTTGTTTCACCAATAGAAGAACTTGCCTCATGACCGTTTAGTGTAACCAATTTAGGTGTAGACGAGACATTAATTAAAGAATTATTTTCTAACGCCTGTAAGTTTAAATAAAACTGCTGAGTAACTTTCCCTAAGTTTACTATTCCTAACCCATTGAAGGCATCTATTAAATTATTTACAGAAGAAGAGTTTAAGTTCATATTCGTACTAGGGAATAATTGCCCAGAAGTGGTTCTTTCTTTATTATCTATACCTGCTTGGATTCCTGTTTGTATCTCATATGATTTTTGATATTGTACAATAATAACTTCTATTTGTATGACGGGAACTACCCGGTCTATCTCCCTAATATAATCTTTAAACTCTTTTATATTAATTTTTGATCCCGAAACAACAAAACCATTTAACTCACTAAACTCTTTAATATCTACATCCTGAACAACCGCTTTAGGCAAGGTATTAAGTACCGTTTCTATTGTTCTATTTTCAAGTTGTATTAATTCTGTATACCTCAAGCCCTGAGTTTGATGTTCTCCTATTAAGTATAAATTATCTATATTTTTATAAGTGAATTTTTCCCCTTTGAAGAGATGTGTTAAGAGCATATCAAAAGTTAAACCCTTTGCTTCAAGGGTAGCTTGTATATTCTCAGGAGAATCGTACATAAAATAATTAACATTTAACTCTCTAGCGGCCTCTTTAATAACAGAAGCAACATTTGCATTATAGGCTATTACGTCTAAAAATCCATTTTTATTTTTTTGAATCTGAAAACCTGTATTTGTCTGATTATTATTTTGACTAAAATTTAGATTCCTTTTATTGTTGACACTTGAGCTTTCTATTGTATTACCTGTCCCTCTTTGAAAGTAGTAATTATTATCTTCATCTTTTACAAAACTTAAGTTATTGGATTTAGCCATTAAATCTAACACTTGATCAAAAGGCCTGTTTAAAATATAAGCCGAAATCAAATCTGTTTTGACATCCGGAGAAAGAACGATATTTTTCCCTGAGACATCTGTAATGGCTTTTGCCACACGCGGTAAAGAATCGTTACGTAATTTTACCGACAAAAAATCATTTAACTCATTATAAGTGACATCTATTTTCTTAGGTGGTTTCGGAGGCTCAATAAAAACCTCTTGGGGTTTTTTCTTAAAAACAATTATATTGTTAATGATCTCTACTTCTAAATCATATTTTTTAACTAAAAAGAGGAAGACATCTTTTATATTTAAGTCAAAAAAATTACTCCTTACTATTTCATTTAGATCAGTACTTACACTCACATTTATTTTATGCTCTTCAGCCAATGTTGTAATAAAATCATACAGCGTTAAACCAGAAAGGTCCACCCTAACTGTTTCTTGTAACTCAGGTTTACTTTTAGCTAGTTCATTTAGCCTGTTACTCAAAGTAGTATAACTTTCTTGAGCCAACAAAACAGGCATAAAAAAAAGCATTATAATAGTAAATATTTTTCTCATATTAACTTGTAATTAACAACGAATACACTTCATCTAATGAAGTAACCCCTTCTTTTAATAAACCGAAAGCTTTGTAAGATAGCTTATTACTGTCTTTTATTTTAATTTCACTAATTTTATTAACCTTTATAGACTCTGCTATTTCGTCCTCTATATTTACGATTTCATAAATAGCCTCCCTACCATTATATCCAGTATAAGAACACTCTTCACAACCAACTTGTTCAAAACACTCTTCAATTGAAAATGGCGGACGAAAGTTATTGGGAAAAGAATCATTAGCTATTTCAACCTTCTTTTTACAATTTTCACAAAGTTTTCTTATTAATCTTTGAGCTATGGATAGTTTTAATGTATCTGCAATTAAAAAAGGAGGCACTCCCATATCTATTAATCTAGAAATAGTACCCAATGCAGAATTTGTATGGATTGTAGAAAAGACCAAATGACCTGTTAAAGAAGCCCTAATTGCCATTTGAGCAGTTTCACTATCTCTAATCTCACCAACCATAATAATATCTGGATCTTGCCTAAGAAAAGATTTTAAGGCTGCTACAAAACCAAAACCTATACTTTCTTTAAGCTGAACTTGGTTGATTCCTTTAAGTGTATATTCAATAGGATCTTCAATAGTGCTTATATTACGGTCTATATCATTTAATGATTTTAAACTTGCATATAAGGTTGTAGTTTTCCCTGAACCTGTAGGTCCGCTAATTAATATAATACCATTATTATTTTTAATTCCTTCAGTATAAACCTTAAAATCTTCTTCACTAAAACCTAAATCGATGAGACTAAGATTTGAAGCATCCCTTCCTAAAATTCTTAAAACGGCTTTTTCTCCATAGTGTGTAGGTAAAACGGAAACCCTAATATCAAACTCTTCATATTCAATTCTGCCGTCCTGGGGCAAGCGTTTTTCTGTGATATCTAGGTTTGATTTAATCTTAACTTGATTGATTAGTTCTAAATAATTATTAAGATCTATTACCTTATGTTCCAAAAGCTTTCCATCTATTCTAAACCTTATCCTAGCTTCATCGGAATATATTTCTATATGTATATCACTAACCCCAGCATTAAAGGCATCAAATATAACTTCATCAACAAAATTACCCTTGGAAGAATATTTACTTTCTTTTTTTTCTTTTTGATAGTATTTAGATAATAATATAGATATGTCTTTCTCACTCAACAGTTCAAAAGAAACTTTTTTACCTAAGATTAATTCTAACTCTTTTTCGAGGCTTTGTAAATTATTTGCTCGTCCATCACTTAACCAAAGTGTCAATTTTTCGCTATTATAGTCCTTCGGGATTACACTATAAAACCGAGCTATTTTTGGGTTTATTTGCTGTAATAATTTTGTATTTAAAACCGGTAATTCTTTCAAAATATTAAAAAGCTATTATTGGTTAGGATTTTAAAAAAGATTAAGGTGAATAAATAAATTGAAAAATATCCAGCCAAAGGTATATACTTATCTCTGGTTAACCTTGTAAAAACTAGTGTTAGTATTAATGCCAATATAAAAAATAAAATAAAATTTTTTAATGAGAAAATAGGTGATATCGCAAAAAAAAACAATACATCCCCCCAACCTAGAGTTACATTAAGTGGGTTATATATTTTTCTACTTTTAATTGAATAATATATGATTAAACCAACAATATTTATAAGTATAAAAGTTACATTATAAATTAAGTTTTTATACCCTAAATTAAGTTTCACACCTAAGTAAGCTGACAAGAGAAAAAGAACAATTAATACCACAATATGAATGTGGCGATGTTTGAAGTCTTGATAGACCAAAATACATAAACATACACCTATTAAAATTTGTGAGATTAAAATACCACTCACAGCACTAATCTTTTACAATCTCTTTCAAATTCTTCTCTTCATCAATTTGCCAAGTATTGTATGCTCCATCGCCGTCAAAATCTTGAAGAGAGGTGGCGGTAGCTTCAAAACTATTCAAATCTGCTTTGATCACTTCTATTTTATATACAGCTTTTCCCCCTTCATCAATTGTTTTTTCGGGTTCAAACCCTATATCGCTTAAACTGTTAGAATATTTAGAATTTTTATAAAAATAATTTTTTTCCAAGCTGTAAACCATATTCAACATATTTTGAGCTTCTATCGATTTTGCACTTGTTACAACTGAAGTTTGGTTGGGAACCACCAAGTATATTAGAATGCCTATAATACATAATACGATTAGAATTTCTGAAAGTGAGTACGCTTTTAGGTATCCCGTTCTTCTGGTATTTTTATTTCTCATAACTAACGGTTTATAATTTTCGAAGATATAATAAATATTAATTTTCTAAAATTTTACTTAAATTAAAAATTGGCGAATATAAAGCAACCATAATAAAGCCTACAATACTTCCTATAATTACTATCATTACCGGCTCTATAACAGTACCCAACACCTTTGTATAATGCTCTATTTCTTCTTCATATTGTTGTGAAAGTTCAGAATACATTAAATCTAACTCATTTGTTTCTTCACCTATTTGTGTAAGCGATATTAATTTTGCAGGAAATAACGGCTCTTCACTTAAAGACCGATAAAAACTTTCTCCTTTTGTAATCTTTTTCTTAATCCGGACAATAGAGGTGTTAAAGGGAGCAAAAACCAATATTTTATTTACCAAGTCTAAAGAATTTAAAAGAGGGGTTTTTGCACTAAGTAACAAACTTAAAGATTGACAAAATCTTGCTAAATAAATTTTCTTTATCAAATTTCCCACTAGAGGGATTTTTAAAAGCAAGTTACTAACAAACAAAAGATAATCCTGATTCTTTTTCATATAAGTATGAAACAAAAAAATCATTAATACACTACCGGCTAAAAAAGCAGAAAAAGTTTTAAAACTTTGAGAGATATTAATAACTATCTGGGTAATTGCAGGTAAATCTTTTCCAAACTGACTAAAGATAGAGGAAAACATAGGCACCACGTAAGACAACATAAAATACAAAACCCCCATTGTGATAACTATTACTAATAAAGGATAAGTAAGTGCCGAAATTATTTGACGCCTAATTTTTAATTTTCTTTTAAAATAAATATTTAATTGATCAAATACTTTTGTTAATTGACGTGTTTCCTCACCTATTTTAATACTAAAAACTTCATATGGAGTAAAGTTGCCGCTTTCCTCTAAAGCGACATAAAGGCTTTTCCCCTTAATAATCTTCTTTCGAACTTCCTGTAAGATCGATACGAGAAGTTCAGATTGCTCTTGTTTTTCCAACAAAAGCAATGCTGTATTAAAATCGATTCCTGATCTTAGAAGTATTGAAAATTCCCTATAAAAAGCTTCTTTCTTTTTTAAATTGATTTTTCGCCGTAAAGAAAAATTCCATTTACGTTTTTTTGTTTTTTTACTTAAGACTTTATTATTTTCAGCGGTAATCTTCATTACTATTTATTATATCTTCACAATCCTTTTCCAACAAAAAACTAGCAGTCATCAACTTACCATTTAGCTCAAGATCAAATTTAACCAAACTTTTATTCTTATTAGCGGAGGGGATATGTTCAAAATTTTTAATCTCTATATTATAACTTGAGCTTAAGCTATTAAATTTTCTACTTATTTTATCATTTATATATATGTATTCAATTTTACTCCCACTATACGTATACAAAGCAATCGTATCTCCAGAAACTTTATAGTTAACGCTACTATTTATATCTTCAATTATATTGCTTTTTAATAATTTATACTCTAAAAATTTAATTTTAGAAAGGTTAAAATCATTAACTTGATTAGAGAAAAAAAACACAAAAGAATACATCAAACCCATAATTATCGAAATTAAGAGTAAGTTTAATATCACTTCAGATATTGTATATGCTTTTTTATAGGTTTTCAAAATATTTTCTTTGCAAAAGAGTATCTAGATTGTTAGTTATTAAATATTCTACCTCAAACAATTGATCCTTCATATTCACTTTCCTGCGAATAGTATATTCTTTATAATTATAGTTCTTATCTTTATAACTAGTATTTAATTTCATTTCCTGAAAATCTAGTTCCACGTGATTGTTTAAGACTTCAATGTTTATATTATCATACTTCAAAACATTTGAATAGATTGTCACTCCAAGTAATATACAAATAGAAATTATTGCAATTGCTATTATAGATTCTATTAAAGAACTCCCTTTTAATCTGCTATAATTCTTTGATTTCATAATAATTTGGATTGCCACCTAAAAACCTACCATATGAACAAAAATCGGAAGGTATTTTATCTGTATTAAGCTCTACATTATAAAGAACATTTTCATATTCTGCACTTTTAGTATGAAGAAATAGTTTTTTTGTGACCAAACCTCCAAAAACAGTTCCTTCAACCTCAGTAATACCGTTACAATAAATTGTTCCTACGACTTTAGTGCCTTTACTTAATTTTAGATGGTTATCATATTTAAAGTTCACATATAACTTATCAACTATAATATTTCCCCTTACTACTGATAACGAATCAACCACTATTTCATTTGATATTAATTCATTATTAGATTTCATATAAAGCCCTGAAGGATAAGTCAAAGTTACATTTTTTTCGATCATAATTTTATTAGTGGCATACACCTGGAGATTACCTCTAAATTCATTTTCAAAAACAACCACCGGAGCTTTCACTATAATATCTTCTATCAAATTATTTTTAGAAAAAATTACGGTATCATTAGACTCAATATATATATTTCCTTTTAACACCTGATTATCTATTCTTTGTGTCTTGCTAAAACTCAAAAAAACAGTTTTTTTATTAAATTCCTGAATCACCTTTTCTTTTAGGCTTTTCAACATCAAACTGTTAAAATCAATAAAATTTTTATCCTCTAGATAATTGTTTTTAAAAGTTAAATCTGTTTTTTTATTTTTCCCACGACGACTAATAGAATTTTTTTGATTATTTATATGTATTTGTTCAAAATCTCCATAAGGAACTAAAATATCCCCAAAAAGCTTTACATCTCCTCCCAATTTCAATGGTTTATTGTTTTCTGCCAATTCTAACACCGGTATATCTCTTTTAATAACTTCACCCAAAATAGAAGACTTACTTATAGTATCACCCTCTCTATAAGTAGAAGCTATCAATACAGTATATACTCCCCATTTCTTTTCTTCTAAAGAGAAATTAAACTGTGGAAATTCTCCTTGAAAAGAAGTTATGATTTCCGAGTTTGATTTACTTCCTAAATTTTGAACTGAAAAATTGAAAAAAGATTCATTAGCCTGATTAAGCTTTATCTTGTTTTCATATTTACTACCTATAAGATTGGTATAATGATAGGTTAACACTAAAGCTCCACAAAACAAAGAAATTAATAAACAGACAAAGATAGCTTGCACCAAAGAAGTGGCTTTTAACAAAACATTTCATTTTAAATATTATAACAAATGTAAACTACAAAATATAGCTTTTCTTATAACAATGAATTTATTTAAATTTTCATAGATGAAAAATTCTACCAGAAATCTTTAAGAAACTGCAATTTCCTCAAACTAAAATGCACTAAATCAACACTTAGAAAGTTTACTTTGAAAATTAGGGCTACTCATGCTTTTTTGAGGAATTAGGGACAACCATCATTATTTTCATTTAATTTAATTTAACTATTACTTTTTTTAGTTCGGTAAGCTCATTATTTAATTTCTTGATTTCTTTATGCTGTTGAATGGTATACAAGGTTAATTCTTCTGTTTTCTGCAAAAGTTGCCTTGATAACTCTCCTACATTTGCTCCTTTTTTCATCTCCTCAGCAGAAGCTATCTCGGGTAATCTCTTATTTTCTTTCACGTAAATTTCAACCTCTTTAAGAGATCTTAGCTCATAGTTAGGTTCAAACACGAAATCTGCACCATCCAAATTAATTTTAATTTCATTTGCCCTCACTGGGCCATCAATATCTAGTCTATAATCTGAATTTTGCTGAGTTGTTTGCCCTATAAGAACATTTCCTCCAGCATCATTCATAACAATATTTCCAGAGTCATCAGGTCCTATCTTGCTTCTAATATATAAATCACCCTCATCAGCAAGATGTTCTAAAATGAAGGTATTTGATGTGCCAAATGTTCTAAGTCTAAACTTATTATCTAAATTTATTCCGTCGTGATTTAAATTTGCTAGTTCCAGTTTATTTTGTGGGTTATTAGTACCTATTCCCACTCTATCTTGTATAATACTCATATACTGTCTAGTCTTAGAATTAGAAACAATAACAGGATCGCTAATATTTAAATTAGCAATTATCGCATCAACATTACTCTTCTTTCTTATCAAACCTTCAACCTGTATCACAATTTCATTTCCCGCAGAAGATAAATGATAAATAGGTATACGAAGGTTATTTTCATCAAAATCCCCAATACACCACTGGTCTGCCAACACTCCAAATGCAATTGGGACCTCTGTTAAATCACTAAAGTAATTCGAAGTATTACGAACCATAGCAAATCTCTTTTTCAATATACCTTTATTCAATCTATGGTTATAGCCTCCAGTAATTGTAACCTCAAAATATCCCCATAAAACAATATCTGGAAAGTTTATATAAGCCACCTGATTAGCTTCACCATCAATAAACTTTTTTTCAAAGGTTAGCTTGAAATAGTTATCAGATTGTGCATACACCTTGGATTTATTTACTAAAATGGTAACAAATACAATAAATAAACACAGTAATTTTTTTCATTTTTTACTTGCTTAACATCCACCCACAAACATAACGAAATTCAATATAACTTTTTTTGATGTTTTATTTTTTTATTAAAATAAATAATAGTTTTTTAAATCTTATCAAAACCGAAAAACCATCCAAACGTTTACAAAAAGTAACTTTTATCAGAACTAAAACTACCACTTTTAACCTTTCATCGACATTAAATTTCGCTCTGTCGAAATCTATTAAAAAAACTTCATAATATGTTGATTTTTGAAGTATGGAAAATAAACTTCTATTTTAAATAATCGAAGTAGTTATTAACCCATAAAAAATTTACTATGAAAGGAATCGTATTTACAGAGTTTTTAGAGATGGTTGAAGAGAAATTTGGAATAGAAAAAGTAGACCATATTATAAACCATTCCAAGCTTCCTTCAAAAGGAAGTTATACTACGGTAGGCACCTATGATTTTATGGAAATGCAACAACTATTGTTTCATTTAAGTAACCTCACTCAAATCCCTATCAACGATTTAATCTATAATTATGGGCTTTACTTCTTTAAAACCTTAACAGACCACCACCCCTATATATTTCAACATTATAAGTCCCCTATAGATTTGGTAGAATCTATAGAAGATCATATTCATGTTCAGGTTAGAAAAATATATCCGGATGCAGAACTGCCTTCCTTCAAAATTATCGATAAGTCTTCCGAATGTTTAAGCTTATTATACAAATCAGAAAGAAGCATGTATATGTTTGCAAAAGCATTAATGGAAAAAACATTTGAATATTACCAAGAAAATGTCGACATTAATTTTGAATTATTAAATGAAAAAGGTTCAGAAGTTAAGTTTACAATCATATCACATGGAGGAGTCATTGAAGAAAATAGAAATATTGGAGCGAGCCGTACTGCGGGAAAAAAATGCCCGGCGAAAAGCTGAAGCTATCCTAGAAGAAAAATCTGACGAACTATATCAATTATCGGAAGCATTAAAAACCTCTAACCAAAAACTTTCAAAATTACTTAAAGAAAAAACCAATCAATTAGAGGGAGTATTCACCAACATTATAGATGCATATGTAGTCATAGACATTCACGGCTATGTATTAAATATGAATGAAGCCGCCAAAAAGCTGCTAGGTTTTGATCATGAAAAAGAAAATATAAGCTTGGTAGAACTGGTAAAACCGGAATACAAATCTTACAGTAAAGATGCTTTTAAAAAACTATACCAAGAAGGTATGTTTTCCAATTATAAAGTAAAGCTCATTACCAAAGATAAAAAAGAAAAAACCGTACAAATCAATGCCAGTTTAATCTATGATGATGAAGGAATTCCTATTGCCGCCCAAGGAATAGCCCGTGACATTACCAATGAAAATTTTCTTAAGACACAGCTAGAGGAGCAAAAAAGGCAATTAGAAATTATCATGGACAATTCCCCTATTGGAATTAGCCTTGCAAAAATTGGTCAAGAAGGATTGTTAATTGCCAATAAGCGATTAGCAAAATTACTAGGCTATACACAAGATGAATTAAATAACTTAGACCCTAGAGATATTACCCATCCCGAAGACAAAGAATGGTCTTTAAAATACCTAAAAAAATTACTGGAAGGAAAAATAGATCACTATTCTGTAGAAAAAAGATATATTAAAAAGAACGGGGAAGTCATTTGGTTAAAGACTTCTGCTGCAGCAGTTAAAGTCTCGAAAGAAGAAAATTTCTACACAGTAGCCACCTTTGAAGATATCTCTAAAGAAAAAGAAGCCCTAGAAAAATTAAAAGAATCAGAAAATAGGTTAGCCGCGCTTATTGTGAACCTCCAAACAGGAGTTTTGCTGGAAGATGAAGGCCGAAATATCCTGCTTACCAATCCCCGTTTCTGTAATATGTTTGGGATTGATGCCCCTCCGGAAGCATTAATAGGAATGAATTGTGACAATGCGGCAGAACAAAACAAAGTTTTCTTTAAAGACGAGGAAGGCTTTGTGAATAGAATAGAAGAACTCCTCCAACAGAGAAAAACAGCCCTTAACGACACTCTTTACCTAAAAGACGGAAGGGTTTTCGAGCGAAGTTATATTCCTATTTATCATCAAAAAGATTACAAAGGACATTTATGGAGCTATACCGATGTAACCATACAAAAAAAGTATAGGGAAAGCCTTAAGGCTCAAAAAGAAAAATATAGCAGTATTATAGCTCATATCAATTTAGGCTTATTGGAAAATGATATAGAAGACAAAATAGTATTCTCTAACCAAACCTTCTCTAAGATGAGTGGTTACTCTCAAGAAGAACTTTTAGGCAAAAGAGCAATCGATTTATTTCTAACAAAAAAATCTTCAAAAGACTATTTTAACAGGCTTGAGGACAGAGATCCAAACACCACCGATTCTTATGAGCTAGAGATTAGGAATAAAAAAGGCGAAAAACGTTACTGGCTTATTAGTACAGCTCCAAATTATGATGTTAAAGGCAATAAAACAGGCTCCGTTGGCATTCATTTAGACATCACCCAAATAAAAGAATTGGAAAAACAAAAGGAGCAGCTACTTAGCAACCTAGAAAAACAGAATGAACAACTTAACGAATATGCCCATATTGTTTCGCACGATTTAAAATCACCATTAAGAAATATTTCGGCACTATTAAGTTGGACCAAAGAAGACTTTAGGGATAAATTGGGAGAAGAAAGCCTAGCCAATCTGGATCTTATGCAAAATAAGGTTGAAAAAATGGATCACCTTATTGAAAACATCCTAAAATACTCCAGTATCGAAAGTGATATATTAACCGAGGAAAATATAGACCTAAACCAACTCATCGAGACGATTGTGGAAATGATTTATATCCCTGACCATGTTAGTGTCAAGATTAAGAGTAATTTACCCACAATTAAAGCAGATAAAACCCGAATCCAGCAACTTTTTCAAAATCTAATTGGTAATGCTGTAAATTACATAGATAAAGAAAAAGGACTTATAGAAGTAAATCATTCAGAAAATAACACCCATCACATATTTTCTATAAAAGATAACGGAATAGGTATTGCGAAAGAACACCATGAAAGAATTTTCAAAATTTTCAGTTCACTAGGAAACCATGAAAAATCTACAGGAATAGGATTAAGTATTGTGAAAAAAATCGTTGACCTATACAACGGTAAAATTTGGTTAGAAAGTGAAGTAGGCATAGGTACTACTTTCTATTTCAGCATAAAAAAATAAAGAAAATGAAAGTTATTCAAGCCTATTGGCAAAATAATACTTGGACCTATATAAAACCTAAACTAAAATTGAAGGACCCTTTGGTTTTGGTTTTTGCTGAAAGAACGCTACTGGAAAGGAAGGAAGTATTAAAAAACATTCGGGAAGAATTTCCTTATAAAAATATCGTTTTCAGTTCTACTGCCGGAGAGATTATTGGCAGTCAAGTATTAGAAAATTCAATTACCATTACAGCAATAGAATTTGAAAAAAGCTCTTTCATCATAAAAAAAGCTAATCTTTTTGACTTTGGTAAGGACTCCTATTCCATCGGAAAAAATTTAATAGAACAATTACCTTCTAAAGACCTCAAGCATATATTTATCATCTCTGAAGGCAGCTTCGTTAATGGCAGTAAATTAATCGAAGGCATAGAGAGCAAGCTTCCAAGCGATGTAAAAGTCACTGGTGGCATTTGTGGTGATAATGATAGATTTGAAAAAACCCTAGTATCATTTCAAAAAGATCCCACTGAAGGAGAAATTGTAATCATTGGGTTTTATGGAGATAGTTTAGAATTTTCTTATGCAAGCTTTGGAGGCTGGGTTCCTTTTGGACCGGAACGCATCATTACTAAATCTGAAGGAAATATTCTTTACGAAATAGATGGCATTCCCGCTCTTGATATCTATTCTAAATATTTAGGTGAAAAAGCCTTTGAGTTGCCCCAATCGGCATTACTTTTTCCATTAAATGTTCAAGCTTCAGGAAAAACACAACCTGTGGTAAGGACCATTCTGAATATAAACCAAGAAAATAAATCCATGATTTTCGCAGGCGATGTACCAGAAAATTCAAGAACACAACTCATGATGGCCTCGGTAGACGCCATTATTGAAGGAGCCATAGATGCTGCTAAAATAGCTATAGATAACAGGAAAAAAGCTCCTGAAGTAGCATTTTTGGTAAGCTGTATTGGTAGGAAAATGGTAATGGATCAGCGTACTGAAGAAGAAGTTGAGGAAGTATTAGAAATAATAGGAAAAAATTCTGCAACTGCCGGTTTCTATTCCTATGGAGAGATTGCCCCCTTCCATCAAGGAGAAAATTGCGAACTGCACAACCAAACCATGACCTTAACTTTAATTAGTGAATAATGAGTACGCTACTAGAAAGACAAATAAGAAAGTTTTTACCTCAAGATTTAGCTAATAATGAAAGCCTAAAACCTTTTTTAGAAGCCGTAAAAAAATCTTATCATACCCAAGAAGAGCAATTTAATATGCTTCAACGGGCCATGCAAATAAGCTCTGAAGAACTATTTGTAGCTAACCAAAAATTAAGGGAAGAAAGCAAAGCGCAACAAGAAATTCTAGACAGTTTAAAATTGGTGATAAAATCTTTACAATTAAAAACTCCCCAAAAAAATGAAAACTTAGATGTAATAGAACTTGCCAATTACCTTAAGGAGCAAAGTGAAGAATTGAATAAAGTTAGGGAAGAACAAGAAACCTTATTAAAAAGCCTGGAAAATAAAAATGAAATTCTTTCCAATTATGCTCATATGGTATCTCACGATTTAAAATCGCCTTTACGTAATATCAATACCTTACTCAATTTCATTTTAGAAGAAAAACCTGAACTTGCCAGTCAATGTAAAGAATACATAAGTTTAATTTTAAATAACCTGGAAAAAATGGATGCCTTAATTAATGGCATTTTAAATTATTCAACATTAGACAAAGAACAATTTGGTAAAGAGGTGATTGATTTAAATTTGCTCCTTACCCAACTCACGGAAGTCATATATATTCCCGAACATATAGAGCTCCAAGTACCCAAAAACTTTCCCACCATTTATGGAGACACAGTTAGGATTCAGCAAATTTTTCAAAATATCCTACAAAATGCAATTAATAGTATAGAAAAGGAAAAAGGACTTATAAAAATTGATTACAAAGACCGAGAAAACTTTTGGGAATTTTCAATTAAAGATAATGGCTATGGTATTCCTCAACATCAATTTGAAAAAATATTCAGGATTTTTGAAAAAATAGATAACGACCAGCAAGCCACAGGAATTGGGCTTTCCATTGTGAAAAAAATTATAGATTTCTATGAGGGTAAAATTTGGTTAGAGAGCGAACTCGATAAAGGAACCACTTTTTATTTTACCTTACCCAAATAAAATTCTTATTTTAGGGATAAAATCACTATTCTTAAAAAAAGGAGTCCTTTTTTAAGGATTTTCGTTTATTTAAGTGATATATACCATTATCCTAAACTAAGAAACTTATGAAATGTATAATTATAGATGATGAAGAAATGGCGAGAGCTATTATCGAGCAGTTTGTGAACAATCATCCCGAACTAAGCCTTGAAACTCAATTCCCCAATGCAATTCAGGCTATAAAATACCTAAATCAAAATGAAGTAGATTTAATTTTTCTGGATATTCATATGCCTGATTTTACCGGTTTCGATTTAATAGAGACCCTAAAGGACCCGCCAAAAATCATTTTAACAACTTCCGATAGAAATTTTGCTTTACAAGCTTTTGAGTATGATTTTATTGTAGATTATTTGGTGAAACCAATTAATCAAGAAAGGTTCAATAAAGCAGTAACCAAAGCCGCTAATTTTTTAATCGCTTTTTCATCTACATCACATACAAAAGATAAAAAAGAGGATCACGAAAAAGAAATGTATGTAAACATAGACCGAAGATTGGTTAAAATAGAATTTTCAACTATTAATCTCATCGAAGCTAAAGGAGATTACATACTTATTAAGACCACAGGTAAGAATTATACCGTTCATTCCACGTTAAAGAAAATTGAAGATAAGCTACCCAAAGACACTTTTTTAAAAGTACACAGGTCGTACATCATTAATGTGAATAAGATTGTAGATATAGAAGATAATAGTGTTTTAATAGAAAAAGAGGTGATTCCCGTAAGTAGATCTAACCGCCCAGAGTTAATGAAAAGGCTTAATCTCTTATAAAATTTATATCTTATCTGCAGTAAGACACCATCCAACGAGTAATTTAAACCATTCATCGAAAAACTTAAAAAGCAACGTATTAAATTCCCATCTTTGAAGTGAGGTTAAGTAATTTTATTTCATAAGTTTTTATTGGTTTTAAGGCCGGGAGTTTTCTTCCGGCCTTAATGTTTTTATAAACTCGCCTATTTCGATAGTCTTCTTTTTCAGTTAAAAGAAACATATTAACCATTCGTCTACCTTTTTCAATACGCTAATCGAATAGATAACAAATCCCTAAGTAGCTGCTATAAATTTGTTCTAACAAAAATCTTTTTATTATGAAAATAGCACTACACATCTTTCTATTTTTAGTTATACAGTTTTGTTTTGCTCAAAATTATAACTTTTTAGGACCTTATACTTCAGATGGGACTCCACTCTATTTAGAGCCGGATAATGATGTAATTAGCGACGCCACAATGGAGATGATTACCAATGCTGTTCCCGAAGGTTATCCCGTACCCGATTATAATCCGCATTATATTTCTTCGGGTTATGATACCGATGTTATCTTAGATCAGGCAGCCGATGTTTGGGTTACTTTTGTAAAAGAAGGTGCCGGTTATAAGAATGTATTGGGTTTTTATACTTATGATCTCAATAGCCCCTATACCTCAGCGCCAACACCATCAGATATCACCATTATTTTCCCTAACGTTTCTGAAGGAGGATATGGTGGCGGACTCATGAAAGGAAACAAAGTAAAAATAGGAAGTTTTCCAGCTAATACCGGTATTGGATGGGTACTTCTAGCTGATGGATGGAAAGACGCTACAACTTCGGTAACTGCAGGTAACTGGCAATTATATTCTAATCCAGATTTTAACCCAGAAGCAAATGCTAAATTACGCCACCACAATATCTTATTGGCAGATCCGGAGAATGAACGAATCATCTTAGGTTTTGAAGATATAAGAAGGGATTATTCTTCTTGTGATAACGATTTTAATGATGCTCTTTTCTATGTAAGTGCTAATCCTTATTCTGCATTAAGAACCCAAAACTATGCAGATGTAGAAAGTGCTACCGATGTAAGTTCTGCCAATATGGGAGGATTGGAAAGTAATGGAAGTCTAGCACAACTAATTGCCAAAAGAAACTTTAACCGAGTAAAAAACAACTCATTTGCCCACAAGAAAAATTTACAAACAAAATTTCAGAAAAATTTGACCGCTAGAGGTGCAAATTCAGGATTAAATTTAGGAGGAATTTTCCCTTCCAGTGGAATGTTTGGAAGCGAACAATCCTACGAATCCAGTCCAACCGACTTATTATCGATCACCAATGCTACGGAAGTTTTTGCTGTAGATTATTATGAAGGCGATAACCGGGTAGCTGCTGCATTAGCCACAAAAACCCTAGGAGAAGTTTACAATCATTCTAAAATGATTTGCGACCGATTAAATGGATCCACTTTAAAAGATATTAGAACGGTAAACATTCAAAATCATGAATTGGTAATGCTTAAAATAGAAAGAGCTAACGAACAAGTAGAATATGCAATTTTATTTTCTGTAGCTGAAAACACTACTACTTACGAGTTACACAGTTATTGGAACATCTTTCAATATCCGTCTGTAGATTTTGCTAATTTTCAAATCTGGGGCTCATCTATGGGACAAGTAAGCCATATTACCAATCATATTTTAGAGGAATTAAACGCTACAAAACCTGTAAACAGTTCGGTTGTTTTAGACAGAATTCCTTCGGTTTTTGTAACAAAAGGTTTTTATAAAGATGGTGAGATTCAGTTAGAAATTGTGAACAAATCAGGGCAAGGTAACCTTCAAGTCCTTGCCAGCAAGAGAGAAACTGAAATGGCCACTGAAACTAGTTTAAACCCGACGATTGCTCTGTCTGGAAGTTATAAAGAAGATGTGGTAATCACCACAGGGGGTTTGTTTGATATTAATTTAACCCTATTGGGAAGTAATTCACCTCAAGCAGATGCGCTTTATTTGGCCGATGGCCCTTGGGGACTGGATTATCTCGAAAATGAAGTAGTTGTCAACAATTTTGAAATATCAGCTTTTTCTGAAAACACAAATAACAGTACTGATTATACTGTTGAAAGAAATCCATCCGTATCAGGAAGTGTATTAGGAACAGCTAATTTATTTAGAACTATTTTACCTGGAGAGATGATATTTGATGCTTCCGCTTATGAATCTTTAGCTTTTTCCATTACCAATAATCTTCCGGTAGAAATAGTCTTGGTCACTGAAAACCTAATGGATTGGAATAACCGATTTAAGTTTCAATTGCCGGTGAATGCTCAAACGAGCATGTATCAAATTAATTTGAGTGATTTCCAGAATGCAAATGGGGAAAGTTTAAATGAATTTCAGTTGAAAAGTATCGTTTTTTCGGTACAAGGAAATTATCAAAGCTTTCAGGAGTTTAATCTAGACATAGCGAATGTTCAATTTTCAAGCGAAAGTTTATCGTTACAGGATGACCAAAATTTAACTGCAGCTTTTTATGCATATCCCAACCCTGTAAAAGAAAACATCAACCTAGTATTTACTCAACCTATTGAAAAAGCAAATTTACAATTGTTTGATATGCTGGGAAGAAAAGTTTTAGAACGCTCTTTTACTACACAAAATAATCAAGCACAGATAAATTTATCTCCATTAAAAAGAGGCATTTATCAAGCCCTAATCATACATGAAAAAGAGAAATTCTCTTACCGACTTGTTATGGAATAGTTGAAATTGGTTGGTTTTTTGAGAGGAGGTCGAAAGTGAAAAGCTTTCGGCCTTTTTTTGTTTATTATTTTATTAGGCACCATAGTCTTCAACTTATCATCTAAAGTTTAAAAGCAACCTTTAGCAGTTTTTTGTATCTACCTATAAATACAAAACCATGAAAAATTTAATTTTCTTAGCCCTTGCTTGTGTATTTGTGTCATGTGATTCTGATGACGACAACAATGAAATAATCACAGATCCTTTTGACTACAATTGCGACCAAGAAGTAGTAGTTAGCAGCGATCAATTTGAAAATGCCACGACCTCTGATTTTGTCTTTACCGATTATTCATTTACAGAAGGTTGTCTAGAGCTCTCTTATTCGGCAAGTGGTTGTGATGGTTCTACTTGGACAGTAGAATTAATCGATTCCGGAGCTGTGATGGAATCTGCTCCGCCTCAACGAAATATTAGAATGGTGCTTGACAATCAAGAACTTTGTCAGGCGGTAATTAGAAAAGAAACTTCTTTTGATATCTCTAGTTTACAAGTAGAAGGCACTGATAAGGTTATTCTTCATTTAGAAAATTTCGAGGAAGATATTTTATATGAATATTAATTTCAGTCCAAAAGGAATCGAGAAAAATTCGCTATCCTTTCAATGAAAATAGAACTACATAATTAAAAAGTCCTCACCGGTTTTAAAAACCTACGAGGACTTTCCAAATAATAAGTTGAATAGATTATTTTAAACTAATTCATCTTAAAAACCGGCTTTTTCGTAAGGTACCATTTTAAGCGTATACCAAGTTCTGTAAACTTAAATCCTGCCGCCGTTGCAGAAGCAATGTTACTATGGGTTCCATAAAAGTTGAGTAAGAAACGATTTGAAAACTTATAGCCTAATTTTCCTTGAAAACGGTAAGTAGATTGTTTCTTATCGTCCTCAATAAATTGAAATCCGGTGGCGGCTGTCAATCCATAAAACATTGATGCTTCTTTAGCTACATTTTCATCTTTCAGAAAATCTACAAAAATTTCAGTCGCATTAAATCGGGCAGGACTAAAATAAACCGTAGGCACTTGATCTTTAAAACTAATGTATTGATAGTTAATCCCTCCTTTTAATACCGGTTGCGTCAAGAAATTATAGTACACCGAAGTAAACAGCAAGTTACGTTGGTTGCTATCTGATTGAAAGGTATAAAAATACTGCGTAAACCAACCTATTTTTTTATTAGTGCTTAAGTTATAATTTAAGTATAAATGATTGGCAGCAATATTTCTATCTAATAAGTCGGCATTAAAGTTTTGGATATCCCGTTGATAACCAATTTCTAAATCTTGTAGTTTATAAGGTTTAATATTAAAAAAAGCTTTTCCCAATACTGCTGTATAGTCATTAGAAAAAGAACTGGCTGAAGAAACTCCTGCTAAGGCTGTAAATTTGGCTTTGGGATGAAACTGATAGCTCACCCCAAAATTAGCATTATGGGAAGAGGCTTTATTGTTGGTAATGGTATTTTCTGTTTTACGATAAGTATAATCTCCTAATAAGGTAAATTTTAAACTGATGGGGAAATTAATTTGGGTTTGAGTGGCATAAGCTTGGTTATCGCCATTATCAAAGGTGTAACTAATTCGTTCCTCTACATCAGGAGAATAGGTTCTATTTAGTTTATCTAGAAAATTAGTCGCATCTTTTTGATTTTCAAAAATAGTCAACGTCTGATTGACCGCTTCATAGGCTTTTTCTGGTTGACCATCTGCAAAATAAGCATTGGCACTTCCTAAGTTCCCATCAAAGGAAATCGAATCTTTCTCTAAGATATTTTTATAATCTTCAATACTATCTTTAAAATCACTTCGGTACATTCCTAAAGTTGCCCGTAACGATAAAATCCAATTTTCATTTCCGTAGGTAGAAAGATAGTTTTCAATAGTATTTTCAGCTTCTTTAAACGCTCTATTCCAAATCAAACTTTGTACAAAACGTTCTTTCGTTTTTTTTAGAAGTTCGCTATCTCCAAATTCTTCCGCTTTTTGCAAAGACTCTTTCGTCAATGCTAACGCACGTTTATCGTTCTTCCCTATATGAGCCGCCAAAGCCATTCCGTTTAATGCAGTAATGCTATCTTTAGGATTGGTTGCCGTCAATAAATAGACTTCATTGGCTTTTTCACTCTCTTCCATAATCAAATACACATTAGCCTGATTAAGTAAGGTTTCTTTATCTAAAGGAAAATCTTCTAAATTTTCTGATAACAACTGGATGGAGGCTTCATAATCCTGCAATTGCATTTTGGTATAGGCAAACCCCAACCGAATATATTTTTTAGAAGTCATCGCATTCGGGTTATTAGGCGAAACCACTAAGGCTTTATTTACATAGGTCAATGCATTTTCATATTCCTTTAGATTAGAAAACGTATTGGCATAACCCAAGAGCGCTGCAAAATTTTCAGGATTATTTTTTACCAGTTGCGCATAATAGCTTCTAGCTTCGGGATAATTTTTATTCCAAAGTAAGGACTCTGCATAATTTAATTGCACTTCTAAATCCTTTGGGTATTCTTCCAACAAATCAGAAAACAAATTAGTTGCTTTTTCTGGACGGCCATTTAAACCTACGGCCCTACCGTAACAGATGATTGCTGTTTTGTTATTGGGATATTGCTGAAGAACATCTGCAAAAAAGCTTTCAGCTTCTGCAAACTTCCCTTTTTCGAGAAACTGAAAACCTTCATTCATTTCTTGAGTAAAAGCTGAAAAGCCGATTAAATTACATATAAAACCAACTAGTAATAGTCTGAAAATTTTCATTATCGTTTTTTTCTTATTAGACAGGTACAAGTTACACATAGTAGCGTTATTATTCATCTACACAACAGAACCATTCGTCGAAACTTGAACTTTCTTCACTGAATTAAGATAGATATTTGAATCAACAATAACACATAAAACATAAAATTATGGCTTTTTTTATCAAACAAAACAATGAGTTAGTTCAACTCTCAGGGAATCTTACCGTAAGTACTGCACATTTAGTAAGAACACACATCGAAACGCTTCTTAAGAATATCGACTTTTTCACTATCGATCTTAGCGAAATAGATAGTATTGATACAGGAAGTGTTTTAGAGCTTAGAAGTTTAGTGGAAACAGCTTTTAAAAAAGGAAAGAAAATCGCTTTCATGGGAAAACAAAACCAGAAAATCATCGGAGCATTTAAACGATGCAACGTCAATTTGTTTAAGGGTAAGTTTACCATCGCCGCATAACCAACACAACACTAAAAAAATAGAATTATGATAGCTTCTTCAACCCTACCTTATAAATTAACTTTAAAACCTGAGCAGGTTTTTATGTTAAGTGCCCTAGTGGTTAACGGTGGTAATTATGTGTACAATTTGGTTTTGGGAAGAATTTTAGGTCCTGAAAAATTTGCAGACGCCGCTATTTTAATCACCTTGTTAATGGTGCTATCGTTTGTTGCCATGACTTTTCAACTTTCGGTAACCAAATTTACGGCAGGTTTAGAAGGAGCAAAACAATTCAGCTTTTTTAGTTTTATAAAGAAAGTCGCTATCATTTCCGGAATTATTTTAGGGATTGTGATAGCCTTATTTGCCGGTGAGTTGCAACAAATTTTCCAAACCAATTCTAAAGAGATGTTTTATTTTTTTGCAGCCGGTATCCCCGTTTACTTTTTAATGAGTACTAATCGAGGGTATTTTCAAGGAAATAAAAGTTTCTACAAGCTTTCCTTCACTTATCAAACCGAAATGATAAGCAGGCTGGTCATAACTTTAGTCTTAGTGCTCACCTTAAAAGGAAATACTTCTTTATTGATAGCGGCTGGAATATTTATTTCTTTCATTTTCGGACTTTTTCCTTATCAAAAAAGTAAGTCGAAAGATGTAGCTGAATCTCCCTTAGAAATAGGTAGTTTAAAATCCATTTTCGGTTTTATTCTTATTACCGCATTTTATGAGCTTACCCAGATCATTATTAACAATAGTGATATTCTATTGGTAAAGCATTATTTTGATGCTTACGAGGCCGGACTTTATGCTTCGTTGGCCTTAATAGGAAGAATGGTCTACTTTGTCGCGTGGATGTTTGTGATGATTTTATTACCTACCGTAGTAAAATTGAAAAAAGAAGGTAAGGATCCGCTTCCTGTATTTTTTAAATATTTAAGCCTTATTAGTTTATTGGCGGGAAGTATTGTTGTGCTTACTTTCTTTTTCCCGGAAACTATTATTCAACTCATGTTTGGTGAAGAGTATATCACTATGGCACCACTTTTATGGAAATACGCCTTGGCCACTTCTATTTTTGCGGTTTCTAATGTATTTGTCTATTACTTTTTATCCTTAGAAAAATACCTGCCGGTGGTTATCTCAGGAGTTTTTGGAGTAAGTCAAGTAGCCTTCATCGTATTCTTTCATCAAAGTTTAGCACAAGTAGTAGAAGTACAGATCGTAATTATGAGTTTTCTATTGTTGATACAGCTAGGCTTGTTCTTTTATCAGCAGAAGAAGAAATTTCGTCGAAAGTAAACTTGCGTTTATCGAAGAAATTATAACTAAAGCAATTAAAAGAAGATTTTTACCTCAAGAAACAAAAAACTATCATTATGAAATTAGCAATTGTTACAGCATTCCCTCCAAGTAAAGTAACCTTAAACGAATACGGTTACCACTTAGTAAAAAACTTTGCGCAAAAGGAAGATATAGATGAATTGGTTTTAATTACAGATTATACGGAAGAACCAAAGCAATTAGATTTTGACACACAAGGATGTAAAATCACCGTAAAAGATTGCTGGAAGTTTAACAGTTACAAAAACGTATGGAGTGTTTATAAAACCATTCAACAGGAGAAACCAGACGCTATCTTATTTAACTTGCAGTTTATGAAATTTGGTGATAAAAAAATTGCTGCAGCTTTAGGTCTTTTATTACCTATGATTTTTAAACTAAAAGGAATTGCTACCATTGTCTTACTACATAATATTTTAGAGCAAGTAGATTTAGGTAGTGCCGGGTTTACTTCTAACAAGTTGATGCAAAAAGTATATAACTTTATTGGCTCAACGCTTACCAAAGTCTTATTAAAAGCAGATTTGGTAGCAGTTACGATTAGTAAATACGTACAAATACTCGAAACTAAATATAAAACAGATAACGTGTTGCTTATTCCGCACGGTTCTTTTGAAACACCACCGGAACCAAGTTTCGATTTACCAAAAGGGCCTAAAAAGGTAATGACCTTTGGTAAATTTGGAACTTATAAAAAAGTGGAAATCTTAATCGAGGCGGTAGAAAAAATTAGAAAAAGCACCAACGAAGCGATAGAAATTGTGATCGCCGGTACCGATAGTCCCAACACCCCTGGATATTTAGCCGGAGTTCAAGAAAAATATAAGCATGTTTCCAACATTACCTTTACGGGTTATGTAGAAGAAAGTGATGTTCCTGTAATTTTTGGAGAAAGTGCTGTAGTGGTATTCCCTTACACCTCAACTACCGGAAGTTCAGGAGTTTTACACCAAGCAGGAAGTTATGGAAAGGCCGTGGTATTACCAGATTTAGGAGATTTAGGGATTTTGGTTAGAGAAGAAGGGTACCGCGGCCAATTTTTTAACCCTACCAGCGTAGAATCACTTGCTGATGCGGTAGAGAAAATTATCTGTAACGATGCTTATAGAGTTGAATTGGCAAAAGCAAATTACAAAGCGGCCTGTTCGTTACCTATGGAAATCATAACCGATATGTATTTACAGCAATTTGAAACCTTGAGAAATGCTAAAATGTCAAGCATTTTAGTATGACATATAGTTGGATGAAAGTTTAAGATTACCCCGCGAATTTATAAATCCAAAGTGCTTTTGGCGGGCTTTACGCCAAGGCAATCTCCCTACCACATCGGTAGGGATTTTTTTAAAATCATAAAGCGTCCAAGACATAAATGCAAGCTCTTTTTCTTTTAAAAAAGCTTGCATTTTTTTATGGTATGCTGCTTGATCTTCTTCGCTATTGCTCCATAGATTCCATATTCCATCGTAAGAAGTAGCTCCAAATTCTTGCAACACCAGAGGTTTATCTACCTTTTTATTTAATGCTGAATAATCATTCTCTAAAAGCGACAAATCTTTATAATAATGAAAGGAAACCAAATCAAGCTCATCACTTAATAAATGTGCTTGCTCTGGGGTTGACCAACCTACCGTGATTAAATGTTGTTGATCTACCGCTTTTATCTGCGTAATGAGATGAGACAACCAAGCTAATACATTTTCTTTTCCGCGACTTTCAAAATCTAGATCAGGTTCATTTTTTAAATCCCAAGCAAGAATCGCCGGATGGTTTTTCACCGCACTAACAATCGCTTCTGCATGGCGGTGCGTTAAGGTCCAATCTAATACCGAATAATCTCCGTAAAAATCAAACAAGGTCACTACTACCTTTAATTTATTTTCTTCAGCGAGATCTAGAACTTTCTTCAGCTTTTTTAGCTTTTCCGGTTTTACTTCAGCTTTACCAAAATCTTCATATTGAATAAAAATACGGATGCTATTCAAACCTTGATTTTTAATAAGTTGAAAATCTTTCTGAATCACCAAAGTATCAAAATCGTCTCCAAACATATCCCAAGGTGAATCCTGCGGATAATAATTAATGCCTTTTACAATAAACGGCTTTCCATTTTTATAAAGTTTCTTGCCTTTAACTTTAAATTCTGAAGAAGCTTGTACCGAATCTTTTTTAATGGTTGATGGAATTTTCACCAAATGCCGGATACGCCAAAAGCCATCTTCCAACAGCAACATCACTTGATAAGCAGAAGTATCTTCTTGAATAGCGACCAATTTTTCATGTTGATACACCTTTTGGTATTCCATCACTTCTTTATCGGTGAGCACTACAAGTTGACCATCTGCACTGTAAAATTCGATTTTAGGGGAATGATGAAGGGTGGTAGCTTCAATAGAAATGTTTTGCTCTTTATTTAATTGTATAATTTTATGAAGGTTAACCCGGGCACTATCGGTATAAAAATCGGCAATTCCGTGTGTGTTATTGGTTTTGTAGGCGTTGTTCCGCACATACCAAGATTTTAGATAATTGTCTTCGATTTCCTGCAGAGTAGGTTTTTCCATCGGTCGACCTTCCACCGCAGAAATATCCCAATTTATTTTAGGTGTATAGATTTTACTGTTGATCACCTCTGCATGCAACATGGTAGAACGGTCAGCTCCTGTATTCAAGTAAGCTAAAACAGAACTGATTCCCCAAATAATCAAGCCATTTAATGCCACGAAAGTCACAATCAATAAAGCTCTGTATAGGTTTTTATTTAATTTTTTACTCATATTTTCTTTCTCTAAACTCTTTTGTAACTCCCAAAGCTTTTACTTGAAATGAATATCTTTTTTCAGGATAAAATTCTTTTCCCAATAGAAACGCTACTTTTCCGTTGGAAGAAGTTTTCTGTTTGGTCTCTATAAGTTCCCCTTCATTATAAATCAATAATTTTACTTGTGCACCATCCGGAATTAATTGTTCCATAAAACTTACTAAAGGCCCGACTGTTATTTTTCTATTTCCTGCTGAAAATTTCACCGGGAAATCTTCCAAGATTGGTTGATAGGTTAATTCAATGGTATTGCTTTCTGCTACTCCGGGAATGTAAGCTTTCACATTCCAGGTTTGTGGCGAATCGGGATGAAGCATTTTGGCTTTGGCAATTCCATTAATGGTGGAAGCATAGGTTTTTAATAAATGATTTTCTTCTGTATGGATTAAAAATTCAACCATCGTTCCATCGGCAATGATGTTTTCAAACTCATCTTTGATAACGGATGTTGAAAACTCTGTGAGTTGATTTCCATCGGCATACTCATGATTTCTATCCCATGAAATTAGAAAATTAGTTGCATTAGAAGGATATATGTTGGAGGTAAATTCTTTTGAGGAAGTTCCGTTCACTTGAGAAGAAATTTGCATGATACCCGCTTTTGGTTCGCTCATCATATTTCGCCAAGCCATCATGTTATTCATAGCAACTTTAAATTCGCTAATTCTATTTTTATACTGCTTAAAAATGAAAACCTCGGTGCTATCGGGCAAAGGATTATCGTACGAATCGGTTGGAGAAACCACCAGCATCGAAAAATCTTCATAACCTGCCACAATACTTCGGGGTCCTAAATAAGTTTCTAACTGAGTTTTAGTAGTAGTGGCCGGAATAATTGTTATAGTTCCGCTTAACAAATGCTCCTCCTCCCCTAACAACAGCCAAGTGAGCTCACCGGTTTTCTTCGAAAAAATTTCAGGGAGTTGAAAAATAAACCGATCATTATCTTTTTTACTTTCGTTTAACAACGTACTTCCATAAGAATGATGAAGGTAAAGTTTAGGTTGTTCAACACCGGTAATTTTAAAGCTTAGTTGAATATTTTCTCCCGCTTGAAAAGTAGACTTTTCAGTCAATTCTTCGGCTTGAAAGTTATCTAATTCTTGGATATACGCAAACGAACAGATGCTTCCTGCTAAACCTAAAAGTAAGATGAGTAACTGAAATTTTTTCATTAATGCGGATTTCCAATATAACTATTTAATTCGACCTTTATATAAGAAAAATCCTTGGCTTTTACAGCTTGTAAATTTTCTTGATGATGACTTTCTTTTCTATTGGGAATTACTTTTTTGGCAATAGATTCATTCGGCAAACCATTCACATAGCAATTTTCTAAAGAAGAATTTAAAACTTCAACATCTATTAAATTTTCCCATTCATAAGCAAAATACTGTTTTCGCTGAATTCTTACGCCTTCCCGCATAAATTGACTAGCTACCCAAATGAGCTTTTTATCCTTATCATAGTAGGAAACCAAAAGTTGCGGAATAGTCACTTCCTGTATTCCGTAGTTAAATAAAGTACCTTCCATACTATTTTCGTGCATTTCTATAGCTGAAAGTGATACTTGTTTGTATAAATCTGAAGTAGCCACATTTCCTGCCGATTGCAAATTGAATTTAGTAGGAATATCGTCTAATTCTACCGGAGTGAATTCATCTGGATTAAAAGTTTCAGGGATGGTAGTAGCCGTATCCATCCAAGCAATACCTTCAAAATCTATTCTAAAAGAAGTCACTTCCTTGGGCATCAGTTTATGCTTCATCATATACTTTGCATTGTAATTGGCCAACTCCTCATTGTCATCGTTATACAAGGTGGCTTTCAAAACTACATCTGAAGGAACATTATCTACATTTTGTAATTCACCAATAATGGAATATTGACTGTTATTACACACCAATTTTGCAGAAAGTATTTCTAATACGGGTTGTTTCAATACATCTTCATGATGGGTTTGCTGTGTAGTTACCCGTCGACGACCATGATTATAAAATTGAGTCATATTGTCTGAAAATAATTGATCTGGCGGAATATCTAAATCAAAATCATTCGGTTCTAAATACCATTTACCTTGTTTTTTGACTAACTCGTGATAATAGGTTTTATCAATTCTTTCCAAGGGCGTTACCCACGTGGTTTTGGCAATCGCTTTGGCGTGATTCTTTGTTTTATTCAACAATTCAACTTCAATGCTGTTTAATTTTGCATAGGAACTTAAAATCCCATCCGTTACAGAAACTTCCAGCATATACTGGGCAATCGTTATATCTGCATCGGGATCTAAATAAGAATGGGCCCGTTCAAATTCTTTAAAGTCTAAAGCATCATAATAGGCTTCTACCACATTTTTTCCGGTGAGCTGGGTTGTGTTTTTCACATAAAATAAATACACCCCATAAAAAACAACACCTAACATAAGTAGCGCCCATAGATGATTCGGCTTAAAAAGTTTTCTGTTGAAATGATTGTAATTATTCTCAAACTTCAAAAAATCGGGCCGTTCAACTTTCTTAATTTTTAAGGTTTGGTACCAAATTACCTGCATATTGATGATGAAAGCCAGAATCACGGTAAGCATGGGGATTATCCCCCACATTAATTTAAGGAAAATAGGGACGTCTTCTTTAGGTAAAATTTTAGAGAGCGGTGGAACATTTAGTTTTTCCCAAACCATAATTCCGTTTTCCAATTGCTGCAAACGTTGCCATCCACAGAAATAAAGCAAGGGGTCGTAAAACTTATCGTTAGAAAAAATATATTTTAAATTATATTTTTCGGGAACCGTTAAAAACTGCTGTAAAGAGCCAATCCCTTCTACGCCCCTAAATTTTGAATTTTCTAAACGCTCTACCGCACGGGTCGTTAATTCTGGTAATCTTCTAGCAGAATGATAGTTCCCATCTACGGTTAACGCACCGGTTTGTGCAGAAAGCCAAGCCATTTGATCGCCAAAGCCTAAAGTTAAAAAACGCCAATGGTCATGCTGGTCTTGATTAAGAAAGTTAACTATAGGCAACATCTTTATTTTCTGCGGCTGCATGGGTCGGAAATAACTGATGGTAATGGTAAAAACCGTCATGAGCAAAAACATTCCTACCAAAAAAGCTCCTAACACACGATGATAGATGGCACCGTATTTTTCTTGAATGTAGTCTCGAAGATCTCCTTCTGCAAAACGATAAGCAAATTCCCCAAAAATGGGTAAGGACATAATAGACGCCCAAAGTGTAAATCTATCTAAGGTGAGAATATTAAATGCCGTTTCTCCTAACATCATTTTGGGGATAGGCGTGGTTCCTCCCGTACCTAAAACAGTTAATAAGGTAATGGAAAGCCCGAAACACAAATAGCGTTTGGCGTAATATCTATAGAAAATATAAGGTAGTAGAAATAGCAAAATTCCCCACGGAATTAAAAAGAACACCAATCCTGATGAAGTTACTTCTAAAAAATTATCCCTACTCCCATGCGGAATAGGAACTTGGGTAATTGGATTTTTCTTGGAGTTGATCCAATACGGAAGAATACAGAAAACGATGATAAACAAAGAGCCTCCGCCAAAAAGGATAATTCTTTTAAATAATTTAAAAAAGGAAGTAAGAAACAGCCGAAACTTTATTTTCTTAAAAGAACCCACTTGTTCTTTGGAGTAATCCATAATAACCATCCCGATTAATGGAAAGATAAAAAATACCATTCCAAAAATTGGGGTTACGTGATGAGAAGTAACCGTGACCGCAATAAGTGAAAGTGCTCTCCATAAATATTTATAGCGTCCGGTCTTGATCCATAAATAAATTTCAGGAAGTGAATGCATTAAAATAGATATTCCTATAATGCTGGGTAACTGCCCAAAAATATGTAAGGTTTCTACAAAGGTAGAAGAGAATACGGCTAACAAGGCAGCATAACCTGCCGCTTTTCTACTTGCGGTAATAAGCAATGAAAACCTATAAACCCCGGTAATAAATAAAATTACCGCAATAATTGCCACCGTAAACATCCCGAATTTAAGTCCGCCAATAAGACTTAACAAACCGATTGCCTGATGAACCAATGGCGGATAGCCCATCACGGTAAACCCAGTGTACCATTTATAGTTCCAAGGTTCAAACCAACTATTGGCATAATGTTCTGCAAAAAACAAATGGATTAACGCATCGTAGGTATTTTCTATAGTAAAAAATACCGCAGAGCCGTGAAAAACCAAGCCAATGATTAAAGCTACAATTAGGTATTTATTGGTTTTTTCTTTCAATAGAAATTGTTCTTAATGTTTTACAAGGTAAAGATAGTGCAACTAAAAAGTTACAAAAATTTATTGGTCTAAGGAAAATTACCATTCGTCTAAACAAAAAACCTCACTTGTCTAAATATAAAATTTCCATTGAACCTTTGATCTACTTTTGATAAAGAAAATCAAAACAAACAACTATTCTAAAAATTACTAATATGAAAATTCTAGCGATAGACGATCAGCAGTTGGTGTTACTACCATTAAAAAAGAAACTTACCGAGTTAGGCTATGAAGTTGAAATATTAACGGAAGCCAAAAAAGCGAAATTTGTGTATGAAGCTTTTTTACCCGACTTGGTGATTGTAGATATGAATATGCCCGAAGTTTCGGGGTTGGAAATAGTAAAATTTGTAAAACAAGAAAAAGGTGATAAAACTCCTATCATGGTTTTATCTGGCAATACACAAGATGATTTAATTGTGGAAGCTTTTGAATTGGGGATTGATGATTATATGAAAAAACCATTGAGTATAGAAGAGGTTTGTGCAAGAGTCAAGAGACTTATTGGTTTTGCTACTAATCATCAACCAGCTACAACCCAATCTAAAACAATTATAGAAAAAAGATGTGTAGGAGTTGTTATCCCTTGTTATAATGAAGAAGAACGTTTGCTTAGCAAAGAGTTTTTAAACTTTGTTGAAGAGCATTCCGGTTATCATTTATGTTTTGTAAACGATGGCAGTACAGATAGAACCTTTGAAGTTTTACAAGAACTTAAAAAAGGAAGGGAAGAATATATAAGTGTTTACGATTGCTTTAAGAATGGAGGAAAAGCAGAAGCGGTAAGACAAGGGATGCTCTTCTTAGAAAAATTTAGATACTTGGATTATATCGGTTTTTTAGACGCCGACCTTTCTACCAATTTAAAAGATTTTGATGCTTTGGTAAGTACTATAGAGACTTCTTCTTTTAAAATTGTTAGCGGTTCTAGAATCAGCAGAATGGGTGCTAACATCACTAAAGAATCTGCTAGAAAGATCATTAGTTTTTCCATCAACTATATCATAAGAAAAATCTTAGGAATGGATTTTAAAGATACCCAATGTGGTGCAAAAATTATGAATAGGGAGATTATTCAAGTTGCTTTTCAGAAAAAATTTGTGACCAAATGGCTTTTTGATGTGGAGATTTTTATGCGAATGAAGAAACATTTTGGCACCAAAAAGGCCCAAGCATTTATTTGCGAACAACCTTTAAACAGATGGGTACATGCAGATGGATCTAAGTTATCGATGAAGGATTCTGTAAAGATTGTATTTCAATTAGCTGAAATAGCTTGGGTTTATAGAAAGGATAAAAATGAAAACGTGGAGGTAGTTTCGCCTACTTTAGAAATGGGCAAGTAATTTTTTCATAATGGTTAGTTTTTTTTTGATTTTCAAATGTTAATTACCCCACGTTAAGTCGGCCTTGCTTTATGCAGGCCGGCTTTTTATTAAAAGGAATCAAAAAAACCCTTTATCGATAGTTATCTGTCGTATATCGAAACTATAGTTGAAGTTCTGAATATTTTTATCATATTAGTAATTTGATTAGTTTGAATATGAAACATAAACTTAGAATTCTATTAATTGAAGATGATATGATCGAGGTCATGAAAGTGAACCGTACAATATCATCCTTAAAATTGCCTCACGAAGTCATAGAGGTTGGTAACGGTGAAGAAGCCCTTGATTACTTAAAAAGTGAAAATGCTTATCCCGATATTATTTTACTTGATCTAAACATGCCCAAAATGAATGGGGTTGAGTTTTTAAATATACTCAGAAATGACGAAGTATTAAGATACCTTCCTACGATTATTCTTACTACATCTTCTAACCAAAAAGATATTCTGGAATGTTACAAAGCAGGAGTGGCAGGATACATGGTGAAGCCTCTCAAATATGAAGATTACGTAAAAAAGCTAACTTATTTATTGGAATATTGGAGTGTAAACGAACTTATAAAAGGCTAACCACAAACATTCTATCATTTCCAGCTTTAAATGAACCCCTAACTTAAAGGCTAAATAATACTATTTTATGAAAGAGCAACCCAACCTTTCTTATATCCACCAACTTTCAGGAAGAGACCCCGTATTTGAAGAAAAACTTATCTCTATTATTAAAAAAGAATTTCCTGAGGAAAAAGCAAGATACTTCAAGCACTTAGAAGAGAAAAATTATAAGTTAACGGCAGAAGACGTTCATAAGCTTAAACACAAGATCAGTATTTTGGGATTGGAAGCTAGCTACTATTTGGCTGAAAATTATGAAAATGAACTTCTAGAAAATGAACTTTCTAAAAAAAATGAATTTGAAGAAGTTTTACAATCTATGCAAAACTTTATAGATGAATTAAAATAATAATTGGCTATGAACTGTATAATTGTTGATGACGAAGAAACAGCAAGGTTAATTATAGAAAAACTTGCTTCAAAAAATGCATTGGTAAATATTAAAGAAAAATTCACCAATGCTATTCAAGCCATAAAATACTTGAACCAAAACCAAGTAGATTTAATTTTTCTAGATATACATATGCCGGAATTCAATGGTTTTGATTTTATTAGAACATTAAAATCACCTCCAAAAATTATCTTAACCACTTCTGATAGGAATTTTGCCATTGAGGCTTTTGAATACAAATGTATTATTGACTATTTAGTAAAACCTGTTACCCAAGAGAGGTTTAATAAAGCTATAGATAAAGCTCAATCAATTTCAATCCCTAATCATCACTTAAAAAATCCTGAAAACGATCTTTTTGTAAATATCGATAGGCGATTAACAAAAATAGATATTCCGAGTATTTACCTTATTGAAGCAAAAGGAGATTATATTTCTATAAAAACTGCAAAAAAAAATTATATCGTTCATTCTACTTTAAAAAAAATAGAAAAAAAACTACCTGCAGATACTTTCTTGAGAATCCATAGATCTTACATTATCAATGTAAAAAGTATAATAGATATTGAAGACAATAGTGTACTTATTGAAAAAGATATTGTTCCTGTAAGCAGAAACAAACGACCAGAACTCTTAAAATACTTAAATTTACTTTAACGCACAAATTTAACATAAAACGGAAATTATTGTTAAAAAAACAACCCAAAAACATTACTTATACCACAAAATTTAAGTCTTATCCATATTTATTTGCAATTCATCGAAAAAATTAAAATCTTAAATAAAACTTATAGATATTTAAATAAGTTAAGTAATTTTATTTCATAAGTTTTATTGGTTCAAAGGGCTGGTTGAATATTCAACCAGCCCTTGTTATTTTAGGTCATATATATTGAGATCAAAATCCTATTTGAAGATTAAATGGGCTTTTCTTAAAATTAGAAACTATATTTCTATGTTTATCTTTTTAAAGTAAAGTGAGATTTAAACTCTCTCTTTTCTCCTTGATAGGTGTAATCTACAGAGAACCAATAATCATTACTAGGCATATTTGCGGCATTATAGCTACCATCCCAACCTTTACCTGATGTTTTTATCTTTGTAATTAATTTACCAAACCTATTATAAATAGCTATAGTAGCGTTTCTATCTAGTTCTAAGTCACGAATATTCCACGTATCATTGATGCCATCTTGGTTAGGAGTAAAAAACTTAGGGTATTTAATTACATCTACCTCTAATACAGTAACTTCACAACCTTCACCATTTAAACCACGAACGACAATTTGGTGAGGGCCAGATTTAACATCATAAAACTCTCTATCTGACTGAAACCCTCCTCCATCTAATTGATACTCGTATTCTCCATAACCTTTTACAATTTCTACCGCAATATTGGCAACATCTTCAAAAGGCTCTGTAACTTTTGCTCTTACAATAGGTTTTGCAGATTCTAAAACAGTTACCTTAGTAGGTAAATAATTACAGTCTGAGCCTACTTCTGGATTAACTTTCTCTACTTCAACATAATATTCACCGGCCTCTACCGCTTCATATTCTGAACCTGTATGTAGTAATTGATTGTTTAAATACCAATTTACTTCAAACTCGGCAGGATCTAATCCTGAAATTAAATAAAAAGGAGAAATGACTTCGCCTGTTGAAATATCCCTACAAATGGTCCCTCCTTCTATGTATAATTGTGGTCTTTCATAAATAGTAATATCTATAGATTTTTCATCAAAACAATCAGGATTTACTTCAGATTCAGCATAAACATAAACGGTATATGTACCGGGCTCGTCAAATGTATATTCTTCTTCTGTTAGAGGATTTTGTGCTCCATCTTGCCAATAGTATCCTAAACTGAAACCTTCTTGATTAACAATTTCTTCTAGCGAATAGTTCCCACAGCTTTCAATATCCTGATAATTCTCTAAATCTGGTTGAGCTACGTATACATTAAAACTTATTTCTGATTCGCAGATAAAACGAGAACCATTTTTTGCATAAATAAAAATTTCCTTACTATCAACAATTTGTTGTCCAGGAAGAAGAAGATTTCCTTCACCCCCAGTTTCGGTATAATAATTCCCTTCTACTAAAGGAGGTAAGGTATAAGATTCACATACATAAACATCTTCTACTTCTCCTAGTTGTATTCCTTCCACAAATACGGTAAAAGAATCTTCGTTATAACAACCCTGAAGGTCATCATACTCATTATAAATATAAATGGTTTGTGTTTCATCTATAATATCTCCAGCAAATAATTGTTCTCCTTGCATTAAAGATCCAGTATAGTATGTACCGTTTTCTATTGCTGAAAGTGCATAGCCATCACAAGTATAAATATCTGTAAAATTCTCTACTTCAGGCAATGGTCTAATCTCTACTTCAAATGAAGTTTCATTAGTACAACCATTATCTTCATTGTTAATGTAAATAGTTTGAGAAGAAGAAATTACATCACCAGCTTGAAGCATGGTACCCCCTCTATTACTTTGGGTAAAAAATTGACCATTTGTAACAGCAGGAAGTACATAAGTTTCACCTTCACATAAAACGACACCTTCTAAAGAATCTACCGGGGGAATTGGCTTTACTTGAATATAAAAAGACGTATTGCTTGTACAATTAGGTAAGGTAGTAGTTTCTGCATAGTAGAAAATAGTTTGACTTTCTTCTATATATGTACCATCAGGTATTTGTGTACCTTGTCCTTCTGCTTGAGTATAAAACCCACCTATTGGTAATTGTGGTAATTCATAGCCTCCACATGCCACTTGATCTTCAAAATCCGGGACAATAGTTACTGTAAATTCATGTTCGTTATCACAAGTACCGTCATCATTGTAAACAAAAAATGTTGTGGTTTGTGTAACATTTTGCCCGCCAGCCAATTGCTGACCTCCACCTCCAGAAACTGTAAAATAATTTCCGTTAGTTAGAGTAGGCAAGGTATAATTCCCACAAGTAACCACATTGGCAGGTTCATCAACCGGTGGCAATGGAAGAATTTCTATATCATAAGGTTCTTCTTTACAAAACTCGCCATTCACTTCTGCATAAAACCAAATAGTTTGGTTCTCATAAATATAACTTCCGGTAGGTATTATTTCTCCATCTCCATTGGGTCCTCCTTGAGCAGTATAAAATTCTCCTGCAGGTGGATTTGGCACTCTAAATGAATCACAATGTGTTAAACTCACAGAATAATTTTTCACCAAAGTAACTTTAAAACTACTCTGGTTAGTACACCCATATTCATCTGGACCGTTAAAAATATAAATTCTACCAGATTGTGTTACTTCGTAACCTTCGGGAAGCTGATTTCCTTGTCCGCCAGGTAAATCGTAATAATTACCGTACTCTATTTCCGGTAAAATATAAGATTCACATTCAAGTACATCTTCCAATTCTGAAACAGGAGGAAGATCGTGTAATATAAAATCGACACTTACTATCTCAAAACAATCTGGGTTTTCAGCAGGCAATACCTTTACCCAAATAGTTTCAAATCCTAATTCGTATGAAATTTCGTAGTTATTAGTAAGAGCATTCTCGCCCGCGATTGCATCAGCTTCAGAATTATAATATTCAAAATTGAAATTTGAAATTTCTTCAGCACTAACAATAGATGAATTGACTTGTTGTAAATTCACCGACGGGTTTTCCCCTTCAGTAGTACAAACATGAACGGGTGCAGGAGCTTCAGCTATATTTAAAGGCTCATTAACCATTAATTCAAAACTATCTGTAATATCACAGTAAGTTCCAGTAACCGTATTATAGAAACGAATATAAATAGTCTCATCTCCCGGACTTAAATAATTTTCAATTTCTGAAGCAGGGATAGCTTGTAAATTATTAGCATCTTGTTCTGTAGCAAAATAATGTACTTCGTAATCTTCATTATTTAATGCTAAAGTTTCAGCATCGTTAAAAGTTAAATTAAACGTATAGCTTTCTTCTCCTGTATAACAAGTTTCTAACGTTTGTGGAGTGGTATAATTTAATTCTGTAATGACAACTTCATCGGTAATTGAGCAGCTAGTACCTTCTTTGGTAATTAATACACCATACGTACCTGTTTCAGTAGCATTAATAGAGTTTCCATTTAAACCGGGAATTACACTTCCGTTATAAGTCCAGCTATGGTTATAATCGTTAGCATCCAAATCGGTAGTAAGGGTATAACTATCTCCACCACACATTGATATATCTTCTCCTAAATCTAGGTTTGCATCAAAACTTCCTGCTGCTAAAAATATTGCAGAATCAAAATCAGAATCATTAGAATCGGCAATAACCAATCTAATTTTATAAGGAATGCCCGGAATGATCGTAGAAGAAGTATTCATCACTTTTGTGTATCCACGCATATTAAGCGTAGAATTTTCTTCATTTCCTACATTATAAGCTTGAAAAAGACTAGCATTATCTGACGGACAAGATGGGTTATAAGCATTATTTTTAATGTTTCTAACAGATACCGGAGTATTCGTTCCAGGAATAACTGCTATATTTTCAGTTTCACCAGTTTCTAAATTGGTTAATAAAAAAGCAAATACATCACTAGAAACACATTGCCATTCTCCATACTCATTAGAAGCAAACAAAAATTCAAAATTAAAATTACTGGAAAGCGGAACGAATTCAAATTCAAGAAAAGCAACATCCGTTAATTCCGAAGACTGACCAGAACCTTCATTAATTTCTTCCAACGTACTATCACTAAAATTATTAATTTGACTGCTTAAACCTTCCCCTGTATAACTACCTTGTGTTAAAGAGACATCACCTGTTCTAATAACAACACCTTCTTCAATAGGGAAGTTTCCTCCATTATTATTAAAGTAGGCTACAGATTGCTGAGAAGAGAGGTCAATATTAGCAACCTCTACACAAGCATTATTTAATAAAGTACCTACTAAACTTTCCGGTGTATCGTTAAGTTGAGGAATACTTATAGCTTGCCCATACCCAACTACACTAGCTAAACTCAATATCAATGGAAGTAAAAATTTTATCATATATGTCTTTTTCATAGTAACAACAACTTTTTCTCTTACTCGATTAAGATACTAAATTCATCGATAAAGTGCAAATATAGCATCAAACGCAGATGACATGCAAGGTTATTTCGATAAAATGACTATATAGAACGATAAGCAGTAATAATAGTTAAAGGATCACTATAAAAATTTGATTTCCAAAATTTTAAAAATGGATATTTTTGTAACTCTGAAAGAAATAGTTTTACTTTTACGTTATATTTTAGCGCAGCAAAACAGCTTTTAACATTAAGAATTCCTTAACTTTTTAAATGTTGCCCTAGCCGAACTTTGAGAAGAGTTTTTTTAGCAATTGCAAAAAGAAATCATGTATTTATAGGTAACAAAGCCCCTGTAAATACAACACCAAGCCATAAAGTACTTTCAGCAACTAGAAAAAGAAGAACCTTCAACTTTGCCAGTAAAAAACAAAGAGGAAGTTATTAGAAGATACGGGCTTTAGCCGAATGAGATTAGGATTTTTGAAAGCCGATCGTTTTATAGCGATAAACAAGACGAAGGCTCATTCAATATATGCGCTATTCTTATTAACGATAAATTCGATGAGCGTGTTGAATAATCTACCCAAAATAGTTTTGAGTGAAACCAACAGAATTTTTAAACCACGGTAAGCTTTATTCCCATTGCTTTAATACCATCAGCTACTTTAGAAGAAATCCCACTATCCGTAATAATATGATGCACACAATCTAACCCACATATTTTACCAAAACTTTTCTTTCCGAATTTAGAAGAATCGGCCAACACTATTGTTTTTTGAGCTGATTGGATCATTTTTTGGTTTAGGTTAGCCTCTTCCAGACTAGTCGTTGTACAACCATAATCCAGGTCAATACCATCCACTCCAATAAATAATTGATTACAAGAAATATCGTCTAAAATATAATTCGCATAATGCCCGATAACCGATGAAGAACTATGGCGAACATTTCCACCTAACTGAATTACTTCATAATCCTTATTTTTCAAAAGTTCTACGGCAACATTTAAAGAAGAGGTAATAATATTTAGCTTTCCCGGAACATTAATAGCTCTTGCTAATGCTTGTACAGTAGTTCCCGACGCAATCATAAAAGAATCATTCTCAGAAATCAGTTTTGCCGCAGCAATTGCGATATGATTTTTCTCATCGATAGAAATCTTTTCTTTCTCATTGACAGGTCGGTCTTTCATATATGGATTCTCAAGGGACGCTCCTCCATGAGTCCTAAATAAAAGCCCTTTATCTTCTAAAAGTTTTAAATCTTTTCGAATGGTTACTGCAGAAACATCAAGTTTTTCGCATAAATCGGAAACTTCGACATATTTATCTTTTTGAAGAATTTTCAATATTTCCTGATGTCTTTTCATAAATATTCAATTTATAAAGGCAAATATAAAAATAGAACTTCAATTTAGGTACTACTTCCGATCTCTTAAATAAATTCAATTCATTTAAAATGAAATATTCTGAAACAAATAAACTTTCATTTTTGTTCAAAATTGCAATTTTCACAATATTTTAGCTTCTTTTTCTTTCGTTTTGTGATATTTTTATTATTTTTGAGTTGCATTCGTAATTTAACAAAAAGATGAGCAACCAAAATATATATTCTAGAGAAGCTATTCTAAACAAAATAAACCCCAATGAAGAATGGGATGTAATCATTATAGGAGGCGGAGCAACAGGTCTAGGCACCGCGTTAGATAGCGTCACCCGCGGATATAAAACCCTATTGCTGGAAATGGCAGATTATGCCAAAGGAACTTCCAGCAGAAGTACAAAGCTTGTACATGGAGGAGTACGATATTTAGCGCAAGGTAATATTGATTTAGTAAAAGAGGCGCTTCACGAAAGAGGCTTACTGGCTAAAAACGCACCTCATCTAGTTAAAAATCAAAGTTTTATTATCCCCAACTATAAGTGGTGGGAAGGAATGTATTATACCATTGGTTTAAAAGTTTATGATTTCTTAGCCGGAAAATTAAGCTTAGGAAAATCCAAACACATTAAAACGAAAGAAACCGTAAGTAGACTCTCTACATTAAAACAAGAAAAATTAAAAGGCGGAGTAGTTTACAAAGATGGGCAATTTGATGATTCCCGGCTCGCGATTAATGTAGCCCAATCTTGTATTGAAGAAGGAGCTACCTTACTTAACTATTTTAAAGTAAACGGTCTTGAAAAAGATGAAAAAGGAAATATTTCAGGAGTTAAAGCAACAGATACCGAAACCAACATCGATTACACCTTTAAAGGGAAATCAGTAGTTAACGCTACCGGAATCTTCACCGATGAAATTATACAAATGGATAACCCTGAAGCCCGTAAAATGGTGAGACCAAGTCAAGGGGTGCATTTGGTGTTCGATAAATCTTTTCTTCCAGGAGACGATGCAATTATGATCCCCAAAACCGATGATGGCCGGGTGCTTTTTGCTGTTCCGTGGCACGATAAAGTAATTGTGGGTACCACCGATACGATGTTAGATGAACATAGTTTAGAACCCCAAGCCCAAGAACAAGAAATAGAATTCATCTTAAAAACCTTCAATAAATATATTGAAAAACAAGCCACAAGAGACGATGTACTAAGTATCTATGCCGGTTTAAGACCATTGGCTGCACCAAAAGATAATTCAGAAAAAAGTAAAGAAATCTCTAGAAGTCATAAAATTATTGTTTCCAAAACCGGATTGGTTACCATTACCGGTGGAAAGTGGACCACCTTTAGAAGAATGGCGCAAGACACCATCAATAAAATTATTAACATCGGTAAACTCCCTAAGAAAGAATGTAAAACAGCAAACTTTGCTTTACACGGGGCAGAACCCATGACCAATCTTGACAACCATCTTTACATCTATGGAAGTGACAAAGAAAAAATAGAAAGTTTAATGCAGAAAGAACCCCATCTTGCTGAAAAATTAAACCCTCGTTTACCCTTTACCAAAGCAGAAGTGATATGGGCAGTAAGACACGAAATGGCAAGAACTATTGATGATGTTTTATCGAGAAGGGTTAGAGCATTGTTCTTAAATGCAAAAGCCGCCATAGAAAGTGCTCCCATAGTTGCTGAAATTCTTGCCCAAGAGCTTGATAAAGATGAAAATTGGAAAAAAAACCAACTAGAAGCATTTAACAAAATGGCCAAACACTATACGATTTAACCAACTTATAATTCTAATAAATAAAACCTAAAACTGATCTCTTAGCTCGAGCATTCAGAGAGCAGTTTTACCTAAATCTTAAATTTTATGGATAAATATATTCTTGCGATAGACCAAGGAACTACAAGTTCTAGAGCTATCTTATTTAACAAAAAAGGCGAAATCTACTCTGTAGCGCAAAAAGAATTTACGCAATATTTCCCAAAACCCGGATGGGTAGAACACGATCCGGCAGAAATTTGGGCAACCCAAGCGGGAGTTGCAGCAGAAGCTACCACCAAAAAGGGTTTAAATGGAAAAAACCTTGAAGCTATCGGCATTACGAATCAACGCGAAACCGTTGTAGTTTGGGATAAAAATACCGGTAAAGCTATTTATAACGCCATCGTTTGGCAAGACAAAAGAACAGCAAAATATTGTACCGAGCTGAAAGAAAGCGGCAAAGCCAAGATGATTCAAGAAAAAACCGGATTGGTAATCGACTCCTATTTTTCCGGTACAAAAGTAAAATGGATATTAGATAATGTAGAAGGAGCACGCGAAAAAGCAGAAGCAGGAGATCTTTTACTAGGAACCATAGATACTTGGTTAATTTGGAACTTCACCAAAGGTGAACTTCATGTAACCGATGTTACCAATGCCTCTAGAACATTATTGTTCAACATCAACACAATGGATTGGGACGATGAGCTTTTAGAGCTTTTCGATATCCCTAAAAGTATGCTACCGGAGGTCAAAGATTCCAGTGAAGTCTATGGACATACCAAAACTACCATCTTTGCATCTAAAGTACCTATTGCCGGTATTGCCGGAGACCAAATGGCTGCACTTTTCGGACAAATGTGTACCAAAAAAGGAATGGTAAAAAGTACCTATGGTACAGGTTGCTTTATGCTAATGAATATTGGTGATAAACCTATTATCTCCAAGAACAACTTACTTACTTCCGTAGCTTGGAGAATTAATGGTAAAACCGAATACTGCTTAGAAGGTAGTATTTTTATTGGCGGAGCTGTCGTACAATGGCTACGTGATGGGCTAGGAATTATTAATAAATCTTCACAAGTAGAAAATTTAGCCAGTTCAGTAGAAAGTTCAGAAGGGGTTTATTTTATTCCCGCTTTTGCAGGTCTTGGTGCTCCTTATTGGAACCAAGATGCCAAAGGAACAATTTTCGGAATTACCAGAGGAACTACAGATGCACATATCGCTAGAGCTTCTTTAGAAGCAATTGCTTACCAAACCATGGACATCTTAAAATCTATGAAAGCAGATTCTAAAATTGACATTAAAGAGCTTCGGGTAGACGGAGGTGCTTCTGTAAACGATATGCTGATGCAATTTCAATCGGATGTTTTAAACACTACTACCATTAGGCCCAAAGTCACCGAAACCACTGCATTAGGAGCAGCTTATTTAGCAGGTTTAGCAGTTGGGTATTGGAAAGACACCGATGAAATTCAAGCCACTTGGGAAGAAGACGTGAAATTTCAGCCTACCCAAGACCAAGACCATGTAAAACAAGAAATAAAAGGTTGGTATCGAGCTATTGAAGCTTTACAACATTGGAGCAATAACACCATAGAAAACGAATAAGACATGACACCATTTATAGCAGAAATTATAGGAACAGCTTTATTAATTTTATTAGGTGGTGGCGTAGTGGCCAATGTCAATTTAAACAAAACCATAGGTCAAGGTAGCGATTGGATTGTAATTACCACAGGTTGGGCTCTCGCTGTTTTTGCAGGTGTGGTCGTGGCCGGACCTTACAGTGGCGCTCATCTTAATCCGGCAGTAACCATTGGCTTAGCCGTAGGTGGTTTATTTCCTTGGGAAGATGCACCTACCTATATCGCCGGAGAATTTATAGGAGCCATGTTGGGAGCATCTTTGGTTTATCTAATGTATAAAGATCATTTTGACGCCACCGAAGATGGCGGAGCCAAACGAGCGGTATTTTGTACCGCTCCGGTAATCCCCAACACTTTTAGAAATATAATAAGTGAAGTTTTAGGAACCTTTGTACTTATTATCTGCGTGTTCTACTTTGCAGAAGCTTCTTTTGAAACCGAAGTAGGAACCACCACAAAAGTAGGCTTAGGAGCCATAGGTGCCATTCCCGTTTCATTTATTGTTTGGGCCATTGGGCTTTCATTGGGAGGAACCACCGGTTATGCCATTAATCCCGCACGTGATTTAGGACCTCGAATCGTTCATGCAATCTTACCTATAAAAGGGAAAATTGATAGCGGTTGGAGTTATGCTTGGATTCCTGTGGTAGCTCCAATTATCGGAGCCGTTTTAGCCGCAGTATTATTTTTAACCTTAGGTAAATAAAAACTCATGAAATCATTAAAATATATATTTTTTTTCTTCGGGATCTTCCTCATTCAATCGGTATTCTCGCAAGATCAAGACAATATTATCGAAGAGCGAAACGAAGAGAAGAAGGAAGACGAAGAAAAACTGTTTCATTTTAACCTACAAGTGAAAAACATGCATTTATGGAGAGGTTATCACGTTTCTGATTCTCCAGTAACAGCAGCAGACATTAACTACACTTCAAAAAACGGTTTCTTTAAAGCCGGACTTTGGGGAGGCAGATCTTTTAATGGAGAATATACCGAATACGATTATTATGTAAGTTTTATGCATAAAGGCTTTACACTGGCCATTTGGGATATTAATAACAATAGTGATTATCCAGATGTTGGTTTTTTCAATTACGATAGAGCAGAAACCTCACACTTTATTGATGTAAGTTTGGCCTATCAGTTTCAAAAAATCCCACTGAAAGTCTCTTGGGCAACTATCGTACAAGGTAGAGACACTTATGTAGACGATAATGGCGAATTAAAAAATGCATTTACAAATTATGTAGAAGCGAGTTACATTTTTTTAGATAAAGAAAACTGGTCGCTTGCCGGCTTTGTAGGTGGAGCATTTTCTTTCTTAAGCGAGGCTAACTTTTATGGCGATCATTCCAACATCAATAATGTGGGGGTGATATATAATCGAAATTTAGAAATTTTAGACTATACATTACCTGTTTCGGCAACCGCCTCTTGGAATCCGTTACAGGAATACGGTGCAATTCAAGTTGCTGTTAACCTTTTTTAAGTTTGTGTGAGTAAGGAGGTTATTTAATTTGAACGAGAAAAGCCGGCTATTTGCCGGCTTTTCGTTTTTATAGATAGTTGTAACCACATAGTTCTTCCGAAACCTTCCAAAGGCGTTCTGCTTTCTTCTTATCTTTTGAAATGGAACTAGAACCGACCACTTTTGGTTTTCCTGAATATTCCTGAAACCCTGAAGGCCCTAGATATTCCCCTCCGGATAAACTTTTATCTAAAGCCGCTTTAATTTGAGGTTGTGCTCCACTTTTAGCAGATTGCGTAAACGGATAAACAAAAGGAGTTAGTAATTTCATCACGCCTGTTAAATGCCGAAATAAATTAGTTCTGGAAAGTCCGGGATGTGCTGCGACAGACTTTATAGAAAGCTGATGTGCTTTTAACCTTCTGTCTAATTCATAAGCAAACATGAGACAAGCTAATTTACTTTGCCCGTAAGCTTTTTGCTTATCGTATTTTTTTTCAAATTGAAGGTCCTCAAAATAAATATCACCCCATTGATGTGCCAAACTACTTAAGCTTACTATTCGAGCACCATTTACAGACTTTTTTAACTGCTCTAAGAGTAAACCCGTAAGTAGAAAATGACCTAAATAATTAATTCCGAATTGCAATTCAAAACCATCTTCTGTAGTTCCATATGGTGGAATCATCAACCCTGCATTATTCACTAAAATAGCTAACTGCTCATATTGGGCTTTAAATGCTTTCGCAAAATCCCGCACCGAATCAAGACTTGCCAAATCCAATTGTAAAATTCTCAGTTGAGCATTGGGGTACTCTTTTAAAATTTCAGTTTTTGCCTCTTCTGCTTTGCTTAAATCTCTACACGCCATCACCACCTCCATACTTTCTTTTACAAAAGCTTTCGTAGTTTCTAACCCCAAACCGGTATTGGCTCCAGTAACAATCGCTATTTTTTTCATCTAGTAGTTTTTTTAAAAATACTAACCTACATCAATATAGTGCGTTAAAAAAGGTTAAACCATCTTCATAAATTTTTTAAGAAGCCACAAATCCATTAATTTCAAGACAAAATTTATAATATGAGCCAAGTAGAAATAAAAGCATACGGCGCAAAAGCTAATGATGCCGATTTAGAACAATTAGCTATTCAACGTAGAGAAGTTTTACCCAACGATGTAAAAATTGATATTTTGTATTGTGGGGTTTGCCACAGTGATATTCACCAAGTACGAAACGATTGGGGAAACTCCAAATATCCAGTAGTGCCTGGGCACGAAATTATTGGACGTGTAGTAGAAGCCGGAGACAGCGTAAGTAAATTTAAAGAAGGTGATTTAGTAGGCGTAGGCTGTATGGTAGACTCTTGCCAAGAATGTGATTCTTGCAAAGAAGGTTTAGAGCAATATTGTGAAAACGGAATGGTGGGCACGTACAATGGTAAAGATGAGCATTTAGGCGGACATACTTTTGGAGGTTATTCTGAAAGTGTAGTGGTTCGTGAAGAATTTGTACTTAAAGTACCGGAAAATATTGATGCGAAAGGAGCAGCTCCATTATTATGTGCAGGGATTACCACATGGTCTCCACTTCGCCATTGGAAAGTAAAAGAAGGAGATAAAGTTGGCGTCATTGGTTTAGGAGGTTTAGGTCATATGGGCGTAAAGTTTGCTGCTGCTTTAGGAGCAAAAGTAGTGATGATTACCACTTCCCCCGACAAAAGTGAAGATGCTAAAAAATTAGGAGCCCACGAAGTGCTTATTTCAAAAGATAAAGAACAGATGAAAGCGCACGCAGCTTCTTTTGACTTCTTATTGAATACAGTTCCTGTAAAACACGACCTTAACCCTTACCTCAATCTTTTAAAAAGAGATGCCACCATGGTGTTGGTTGGAGCTATTGAGCCACTAGAAGAAATGCACGGGGGATTATTAATAGGAAAAAGAAGAACTGTTGCCGGATCTGTGATTGGCGGAATACCCGAAACTCAAGAAATGTTAGATTTTTGTGGCGAGCACAATATCGTTTCTGATATTGAAATGATTGATATGCAAAACATCAACAAAGCTTTTGAGCGCGTCACCAAATCTGATGTTAAGTACCGTTTTGTTATTGATATGAAGTCGCTGAAAAACTAAACGCTTTATTCATTAAGACTTTTATAAAGCCTAATGTCTTTTAAAGAGGTTAGGCTTTTTTAATTTAAAACACATGTATGCTGAAAGCTGAAAAAATACTTTTCAACCCTAACAGCACACAAATCAAAATCACGATCCCACTCAAAATATTCAACCAAAAATTGTTTTTATGGGTTTTAAGGAGTTCTCGGTCGTTCACTATCCATAATAAAAAAGCAGCAATGACAGGCAGTAAAATTCCATTGGCAACTTGAGAGAATAAAATAAGCTGTGTTGGTCGATAACCCAGAGAAGCAAAAACAAGCCCCAACACCAATACACTTATCCAAATCAATTTAAATTTTTTACTGCTCAAGGTCGAATGCCATCCCAAAATTTCTGCCGTAGCAAAAGCTGCTGCTAGCGGAGCGGTAATTGCTGAAGAAATTCCTGCCGCCAAAAAACCGAATGATACAAAAGATGAAGACCAACTTCCCAGTAAAGGTTTCAACTGAAATGACAAATCGCTAATATCCTGAATTTCTTTTGATTTCCCTTCAAAAGCTACTGCCGAGACTACAAGAATTGCCATAGTGATGATCCCGCCTAAAACTATCGATAAGACAGTATCTAAACGAGCTACTTTTAAAGATTTCGAGTTTTTCCATTTCTCTTTGGCGGTAGAAGCATGCAAGAATAAATTATAAGGAACCACCGTTGTCCCAATAATCCCAACCACTAACAAGGTATTATCTTCAGAAACACTGGGTAAAAACAACCCCCTCAACACCTGCGACCAATCTGGATTTAATATGATAGCAGTAACTAAAAACACAAGCCCCATCACTCCTACTAAGCCTAAAATAGACTTTTCGATAAGCTTGTATTTTCCTGAAAAAAGTAAAAGAAAAGCTAACACTACCACCCCAACAATAAGCGGATTAATACCCGCTACTTCTGAAACTTTAAAACCAAGAACAGCTCCGGTAATATTTCCCGCTTCGTAAGCTGCATTCCCAATTAATATGGCAGAAATCACTAAAACAATCACTGGAATTCGCCAAAAAGAACCTTGGGTCTTCTTGCGAAGCGCCTCCCCAACCCCCAGCTTAGCGATCACTCCAAGCCTTACCGACATTTCTTGAAGAAAAGTGGTAGCAATCACAGAAAATAAAATTGCCCAAAGCAAGGTATATCCTGTTTTTGCACCGGCGATGGTGGCCGTGGTTACCGTTCCCGGACCTATAAAGGCTGCTGCGACCAAAATACCGGGACCCAATTCTTTTAATTTTTTGAGCATCTCACTTGTTTAACGTAAAGTAAAAACATCTACAGAAGTACGTCACCTTGAATTGTCACATTGACTGGAGTCGAAATGTCTTTTCAAAATTCCATACAGATAATCTTGATCAAGATAAACAGCTTTTCAATAAAATTAGAATTTTCATATAAAAAAAGACCTCACAAGTTTTAAAACCTGTGAGGTCTATATAAATTTAAACTAACATCACGCTTGGAAAAACACAACGTGACATTTATCAAATATCAGATGAGATAGCTGAAAGAAGTCCGCCTGCCGGATGTACAGGTTCAGCAAAACAGCATAAACCTAGCTATTCATCAAGTCTTCAATTTCATCAGCTTCAATAGGGATATTACGCATCAGGTTGAAAGGTTCTCCTTTTTCCTGAATCACGACATCATCTTCTAAACGAATCCCGAAGCCTTCCTCTGGTAAATAAACGCCCGGTTCTACGGTAAATACCATATTGGCTTGCATAGGTTCGTGCAACAATCCATAATCGTGGGTATCTAAACCAATGTTATGAGAAGTACCGTGCATAAAGTATTTTTTATAGGCAGGCCAGTCCGGGTTCTCGTTTTGAACGTCGGCTTTATCTAAGATTCCTAAATCTAAAAATGCTGAAGTGGCCATCTTCCCTACTTCCTTGTGATACTCGGCCCAATCGGTTCCCGGCACCAACATCTTCGTTGCATCTTTTTTGATTTGATTAATTTTATTGTAAACTTCTTTCTGACGCTTACTGAACTTTCCGCTCACCGGAATGGTTCTCGACATATCACTGGCGTAATTCGCATACTCAGCTCCCACATCCAATAATATTAATTCGCCTTCTTTACATTGTGCCTTGTTTTCAATATAATGAAGCACATTCGCATTTTGCCCGGAAGCTACAATCGGCGTATAGGCAAACCCTTTAGAACGGTTACGCAAGAATTCGTGCATAAATTCTGCTTCAATTTCATATTCCCAAACGCCAGGTTTTACAAAACTCAAAATTCTTCTGAAGCCTTTTTCGGTGATGTTGCATGCTTGCTGCATCACGTCTAATTCCAGCTGATCTTTTACGGAACGTAAACGCTGTAAAATAGGATTACTTTTGGCTACAGAATGTGCTGGATAATTGTCTCGCAACCACTTATTGAAACGCGCCTCGCGGGTTTCGGTTTCTACATTGGCACGATAATGTTCATTGGTATTGATGTATACGGTTTCACTTTGTGCCATTAATTCATGAAGAATCTTATGAAAATCTTTTAACCAATACACGGTTTTCACCCCAGAGGTTTCCAAGGCTTTCTCTTTAGTAAGCTTTTCCCCTTCCCAAACTGCAATGTGTTCATTGGTTTCGGTCAAGAAAAGGATTTCCTTATGCTTTTCATGGGGAGCATCAGGGAACAACACCAAAATACTTTCTTCTTGATCTACCCCGCTGAGGTAATAAATATTTCGGTCTTGTTGAAAAGGAATGGTACTATCGGCACCAATTGGATAAGTGTCATTAGAATTGAAAACCGCTAAACTATTGGGCTTCATTTGCGCCATAAAGTTTTTGCGGTTTTTTATAAATAAATCTGAATTTATAGGTTGATATCTCATAAATATTGAATTTTTTCAAATTTATGAAAGCCTATTCAAATTCCTTTCCGGAAGTGATAAAACTTTAGAAAGAAAAGTTGAACTTATTCGTATAACGACAATCTATTTTTCAATTTCCGGTTGGTTTCTTGCAATTCTTCTACTTTTTCCAATAAAGTTTCAATAGCTTCTAAACCTTCCAAATTAATATCCAATTCGTAATGCAAGCGTCGCAATTTTTCAAATTTTGGAATAAATCGATAAGGCAAATAATCTTTTTGTTGAATTACTACCAACTCTAAAAATCCACTATCCCGAAGTTGCTCAATAAAATGTTGTTCTACCTTGTAGTAAGTACAAATTTCTGTGATCTCTATATAATCTTCTGACTTCATGAGCTTAATTTTTGAAGTTCTTTAAATAGTTCTTTTTCTTTAGCGGAAAGATTTTTGGGCAATTTCACCTGATAGGTTAAATACAAATCACCAAATTCATTTTCCTTTTTATAGTTAGAAAAACCTTTGCCTTTTAGCTTCACTTGGGCACCGCTTTGTGTTTCTGGTTTTACTTTCAGTTTCACCTTTCCATCAATGGTATCCACGGTGATTTCTCCTCCTAAAATAGCGGTGTACAAATCGATTTCGACAGTTTTATACAAATTGGCTTTTTCACGTTTAAAGGAAGTATTGTTTAAAATATGGAAGGTAATAAACAAATCTCCCTTGGGACCGCCATTAATACCTTCTCCGCCATAACCTTTTATTTTAATGGTTTGTTCATTTTCAACCCCGGCAGGAATCGTGAACCTAATTTTTTTACCATTAACATTGATGACTTGTTTTTGACTTTTATAAACATCGGTTAAGTTTAATTGAAGATTGGCTTGAATATCTTGGCCTTTAAATTGCGCTGTTCTCCCCGTCCCTCTACTTCTGGCCTGTCCACCAAACATTTGCTCAAAAAAGTCTGAAAAAGTATCGTCATCAAAATTCCCGGAATAGTGTTGACCACCGCTAAAGCCTCCAAAGCCGCCGGATTGTCTTGCGCCGGAACTTTGTTGTTGACGGGCTTGCTCATACTGCTCAGCATGTTCCCAATCTTTACCGTACTGGTCGTATTTTTTACGTTTTTCAGGATCGCTGAGCACTTCATTGGCTTCATTGATTTGCTGAAATTTTTTCTGTGCTTCAGGATCATTGGGATGCAAATCGGGATGGTATTTTCTAGCCATTTTGCGATAGGCCTTTTTTATTTCTGCCTCGCTTGCCGATTTGTTAATTCCTAAAAGTTGGTAATAATCTATAAAATCCATTATATAACTGCTATGGTTTGCGCAAGGGATGGAGCGATTTGTTGAAGCTCTTTTTGTTTTGTTTCTCGACTCCGCTCGAAATAACAAAACAAAAAAGCGACTCGCGAGAGCCCGACCCGCAGGGATGCGCCCAAATTACAAGCCTAAAATTATAAAAATAAACGTTTGTTAGCTGTTGGATTGATAATTTTTTTTGAGCTTTCTTTTTACGAAAACGTAATAGCTTATACTAATTCTAAATAAGCAGAAACGATTGTGAAAGTTTGCCAGTAAGTATTTGGAAGCTTATTTTTGTGTGAAAATTTATCTAAATACTCAAAACCAATGGGTGGATTAATAAAATCTTCTGTAGCAAAAAAATTTGCTATGGCTTTATCAGGACTCTTTCTTGTTCTATTTTTAGGTCAACACTTTACCATCAACTTCTCATCTGTAATTTCTCCGGATACATTTAATGAATGGTCCCACTTTATGGGTACCAACATTCTTGTGCAAGCAGTGTTACAACCCGTTCTTATTTTTGGAGTGGTTTTTCATTTTGTAATGGGTATAGTTTTAGAGATACATAATAGAAAAGCAAGAGCTATCAATTATGTAAGCTACAAAGGAAACCGAAATTCCAGTTGGATGTCTAGAAATATGATTTATTCTGGATTAGTGGTATTGGCATTTCTTGGATTGCACTTTTACGATTTTTGGGTACCTGAATTGGTACACAAATACATAGAAGGACATCCTGAAGATGCCGGAAGATATTATGGGGAATTAGTAGAGAAATTCCAAGACCCCATTCGTGTGATTTTATATGTCGTATCATTTATTTTCTTGATGCTACACTTATTGCACGGCTTTTCTTCATCTTTCCAATCTGTTGGTTGGAACAATAAATACGCTAAAGGATTAAGAGGTTTTACAGTAGCTTATGCTATTATAATCCCTTTAGGCTTTATTTTTATAGCTCTTTACCACTATATCAATAACTTATAATACGTAGAAAGATTATGTCAGTTTTAGAATCAAAGATACCAGAAGGGCCGCTTAAAGATAAGTGGACAAAACATAAAAATGATATTAACCTGGTTAATCCAGCTAACAAGCGTAATATAGATGTTATTGTGGTAGGAACCGGTTTAGCAGGAGGTGCTGCAGCAGCAACACTAGCAGAATTGGGTTATAATGTAAAAACATTTTGTTACCAAGATTCTCCTAGACGTGCGCACTCAATTGCCGCGCAGGGAGGGATCAATGCATCAAAAAATTATCAGGGAGATGGTGATTCAGATTACCGTCTTTTTTACGATACTGTAAAAGGAGGTGATTACCGTTCTCGTGAAGCGAACGTTTATCGTCTTGCTGAGGTATCAGGAAATATTATCGACCAATGCGTAGCCCAAGGAGTTCCTTTTGCTCGTGAATATGGCGGGTACTTAGACAACCGTTCTTTTGGAGGTGTATTGGTTTCTAGAACTTTTTATGCCAAAGGGCAAACGGGACAACAGTTGTTACTAGGTGCTTATTCTGCAATGAACCGCCAGATTAACCGTGGTAAAATACAATCGTTTAACCGTCACGAGATGATGGATTTGGTATTGGTTGATGGAAAAGCCCGTGGAATTATCGCCAGAGATATGGTGAGCGGAGAAATTGAAAGACATTCAGCTCACGCCGTGGTTTTAGCTTCCGGAGGTTATGGAAATGTATTTTTCTTATCTACCAACGCGATGGGAAGTAATGTGATGGCTGCTTGGCGAGCACACCGTAGAGGAGCTTATTTTGCCAATCCTTGCTATACGCAAATTCACCCCACCTGTATTCCAGTTTCAGGAGATCATCAGTCTAAATTGACCTTGATGTCGGAGTCTCTTCGTAACGATGGACGTATTTGGGTACCCAAGAAAAAAGAAGATGCGATTGCAATTCGGGAAGGAAAGAAGAAACCTACAGAACTTTCTGAAGATGAAAGAGATTACTACTTAGAAAGAAGGTATCCTGCTTTTGGTAACTTAGTGCCTCGTGATGTGGCTTCCAGAGCTGCAAAAGAGCGTTGTGATGCCGGATTTGGAGTTAATAAAACAGGAGAAGCAGTATTTTTAGATTTTGCTAGCGCAATTAAGCGTTATGGAAAAGAACAAGCTTTCTCTTCTGGACATAAAAATGCTTCTGAAGAAGAAATTATCAAGTTAGGAAAAGAGGTCGTTGAATCTAAATACGGAAACCTTTTCCAGATGTACCAAAAAATTGTAGATCAAAATCCATACGAAACTCCGATGATGATCTATCCGGCGGTACATTATACGATGGGAGGTCTTTGGGTAGATTATAACTTACAAACCACCATTCCGGGTTGTTATGCTGCAGGAGAAGCGAATTTCTCTGATCACGGTGCTAACCGACTTGGAGCTTCTGCCTTAATGCAAGGACTTGCCGATGGTTATTTTGTATTGCCTTACACTATTGGCGATTACCTTTCTCACGATATTAGAACCGGAGCAATTTCTACCGATTCACCAGAATTTGAAGCTGCAGAAAAAGATGTGAAAGAAAGGATTTCAAAATTAATGAGCGCAGCCGGAAAGCATTCTGTAGACTATTACCACAAGAAACTAGGAAAAATCATGTGGAATAAATGTGGTATGGCTAGAAACGAACAAGGTTTAAAAGAAGCCTTAGAAGAAATCAAAGAATTAAGGGCAGATTTTTGGGCAAATGTTAAAGTAACAGGAACTGCCGAGAGCAAGAATGCTGAATTAGAAAAAGCAGGACGAGTAGCAGATTTCTTAGAATTAGGAGAATTATTTGCCAAAGATGCGTTACATAGAAATGAATCTTGTGGAGGTCACTTTAGAGAAGAATACCAAACAGAAGAAGGAGAAGCACTCAGAGACGATGAGAACTTTAGGTATGTAGCTGCTTGGGAATACACCGGTAACCCAATGGATGCTAAACTTCACAAAGAAGAATTGGTCTTCAATAATATTGAATTAAAAACTAGAAGCTATAAATAGATGCCGGTATTGAGCTATGAGCTGTTACAATTTAGCGACTCAGTACTCAATACTCAATACTAAAATCTAAAAGATATGAAACTTACACTTAAAATATGGCGTCAAGAAAACGCTAACGATAAGGGGAAAATGGTTACTTATCCTATTGATGGGATTGAGGGCGATATGTCTTTTCTTGAGATGTTAGACGTTTTAAATGAAGAATTGATTAACAAAGGAGAAGATCCCGTAGAATTTGATCACGACTGTCGTGAAGGAATTTGCGGTGCTTGTTCTTTACAGATAAACGGAGAACCTCATGGTCCCGATAGATTGGTCACTACTTGCCAATTGCACATGCGTTCGTTTAATGATGGTGATACCATTGTAATTGAACCATTTAGAGCAAAAGCTTTCCCGGTAGTTAAAGATTTAATTGTAGATCGAGGGGCTTTTGACCGTATTCAACAAGCAGGTGGGTATGTTTCTGTTAATACTTCTGGTAATACCATAGATGCCAATAGTATTCCTGTAAACAAACATGATGCAGATGAGTCTTTTAATGCCGCTACTTGTATTGGATGCGGAGCTTGTGTAGCTGCTTGTAAAAATGCAAGTGCGATGTTGTTTACCTCAGCAAAAGTTTCACAATACGCTTTACTTCCCCAGGGAAAAATAGAAGCCACAGAACGTGTACAAAATATGGTGCGTCAAATGGACTTAGAAGGCTTCGGAAATTGTAGTAATACCGGTGCTTGCGAAATTGAATGTCCTAAAGGAATTTCTTTAGAGAACATCGCTCGTATGAACCGCGAATACATGAGCGCTACTTCAAAAGGATAAAAAATTTATCTATATAAATTAAAATCCCAAATTCATTGAATTGAGTTTGGGATTTTTTTATGACCTGTTCCCGCTAACAAACCAATCATTTTTTATATCTTTTTAAGGTGACCTATAAAAATGAAAAAATAAAAGTTCCCCGTTTTAACGAAGCGTCCGGCTTTTATACTACTAAAAAGCGGTCAAAAATCATGTCGAAAATTAAGGGGAAAGATTCTAAACCGGAAGTGAAGTTTAGGAAAGCCCTTTGGCATTTAGGATATCGATACCGTAAAAACTACAAGAAGCTAATTGGGAAACCCGATATTGTTTTTCAAAAATACAAAACCGTCATTTTTATTGATGGCGAATTTTGGCACGGCTACAAATGGAATGAGAAAAAAGAGAACATAAAATCCAATCGCGCTTTTTGGATTCCGAAAATAGAGCGCAACATGCAACGGGATCAAGAGGTGAATCAAGCACTACAGCAAGATGGCTATCAAGTATTCCGCTTTTGGCAAAAAGATATTAAAGAAAATCTAAACTCCTGTTTAGAAGAAGTTATAAAACACTTAGAAAATATAGATGATGAACCTATCTTCCAAACTCCCTAACGTGGGAACCACCATATTCACCAAAATGAGCAAATTAGCTCAGGAATACAACGCCATTAATCTTTCTCAAGGTTTTCCTGACTTCCCTCCTAACCCAAAATTAGTAGAATTGGTAAAACAGGCGCTGGATAACAATCATCATCAATATGCTCCACTAGCAGGATTAGGTTCACTACGAGAAACCTTAGCTGAAAAACTTAACAATAGCTATCAACTTAAATATTCCGCGGAACATGAAATCACAATTACCGCAGGAGCTACTCAAGCTATTTTCACAGCTATTTCAGCTTTTATACAACCCAATGACGAAGTCATCGTTTTTAAGCCGGCTTACGATTGCTATGAACCTGCCATAGAACTATATGGCGGCAAACCTGTTTTGGTTGAAATGAGAGCTCCTGAATACAAGATTGACTGGCAAGAAGTTTCAGCAAAAATAAATGCCAATACCAAAATGATCGTGATCAACACTCCTCACAACCCAACAGGAACAGTTTTAGAAAAAGAAGATTTGCTTCAGCTTCAACAATTAACTGAAAATACAAATATTCTAATACTGAGTGATGAAGTTTACGAACACCTCATTTATGATGGCAAAGAACACCAAAGTGTAGCTCGATTTCCAGAATTGGCCAAACGTTCTTTGATCACTTATTCCTTCGGAAAAACCTTTCACGTCACCGGATGGAAAATCGGTTATTGTGTTGCTCCAAAAGTATTGATGAAAGAATTTAGGAAGGTACACCAATACAATGTATTCTGTGTAAACCATCCGATGCAATGGGCATTAAATGAATATTTACAAAACCCGGAACATTATATAGAGCTTTCAGCTTTTTATCAAGAGAAACGGGATTTTTTTCTAGCACAAATCAAAGGTTCTAGATTTCAATTTATTCCGGCGCAAGGCACCTATTTTCAAACCGCCTCTTATAAAAATATCTCCAACGAGAAAGATACCGATTTTGCCTTACGATTAATAAAGGAAAAAGGATTGGCAACCATCCCCGTTTCTGTATTCAATAAAAATCAAAAAGACGAACAGATTCTCCGGTTTTGCTTTGCCAAAAAGAAAGCAACTTTATTAAAAGCAGCAGAAATTATCACATCTATATAAACAAAAAGGTGAGCTTACGCTCACCTTAAAAACAAAACAAATATCAAACTTTAAAAAATTTGAATGAGAAACTCTTAATCAAGGTCAATTTTCATTTCAATAATTTTATCCTTGTTATAAGAAATATTCACAGGGTACGAAGTATGTTCCCATTCACGGCAAACCTCTTTTCCGTGATTAGCATCTAATAAGTCATTTAAAGCAAACCTTTTTTTAGAGAGATCGTCTTCTCCATAAAGCTTATATAACTTATCAATTAAATTTTTTACTTTTAACAGATTGGCACTTGCGCCTTTTTTTCTAAGGCAAACACTAGCCTTATTGCTTATTTTATTTTTTTGAATTTCAATTTTATCAAAAACATAAACTTTCTCTTCCTTTTGTTTAAAAAGTATTCGCTCTACATCATTCTCAGAAGAAGAATATTCTAATACGCGTAAAGCTCTATCAATATTCTCCGACTTAATATTTAATAAATCGAAAATAGCTGTTTCTGGAACCATTACTGAAGATAATAAAGTTGCATTCATAATATTAGACTTTAGTTTTTGTGTTATTTCAACATGGTAAAGTAAAGCAAATCAACGCTTTTAATCCTCAGTAGTAATCCCCAAAATTAAAAAAGGGGAAAAACCCCTATTGATTAATTTTAGAGAAAAAACCGTGTTAAATAAAGCTTAATTTATTTAAATTTACCCTACAAACTAAAAACCAAAAATTATAGATTATGAGTGACCTCACCACTATTAAAGAAAATATTCAAAATTGGAATTTGAATAGAAATGGAAAAAACGCAATAAAATTTCTTAACTCAGGGAACGGTTTTTTAATATCTGAAAATGATTTTAAAAACTGGTCAGAAATAAAGCCGACACCCAACAACATTAATTGTTACTTAGCCATTAATAAAAATAACGATTTTGTTATTTATCTAGTAGATGACATAACCGATTCTAGTGGAAACTATACTGTAGGTGTAAATTTATTTGAAAAGAGGTTTGAAGAATATTTTGATAATTTACCTGGCCTCTCGAACTCGCTACTTAAAAGCACTTTACCTCCTAGTGAAGCAGATAGCCGCATCACCAATTGGGTATTATGTTCAAATGCTTGGATTTGCCATAAACAATCTTTACGCCAAGAAAAAGAAAGCGTAGAGCAAGGAGAAATGGTACAGGTATTTACGATTCCATTTTTAGATTTAAAGGACCTTTTTATAAATAAAAAATTTGAAAACCTTAAAGCTACGTTTGCTTTAAAATATTATGAAACCAAAGAAGTGCAAGGCTATGATATGGAAGTTATCTTAGCGAAAACCGATTTTAATAACGACCCAGAAGCAGGAGTTAGTTTAGTAAAGGAATCTTTTGCTGATACTTCTCATCCACATCCTCCCTATAGTTTAACCCCCAATAAATTTAATTTGCTTAGATAGCAATATGAAAGAAATACAGGATTGGGTTTGGATTGGTTTAGATTTAACGATAAACCTTATACTTTTGGTAGGTTCATTTTTATTTTTAAAAACCAAGACTAAAAATCCTTTAGGATACTATTTATTAATTTTATTAGTAATTCAAATTATAAATAGTATCCTAGCAAAATTAGTACTCTCAAATTTAAATTTAGTCTCAATATCGTATTATTTCAACTTTTGTTATTTAACTTATTATTTTTACAAATACTATTTTGAACTAGAAAAGAAAAAATTTTATTTATTATTGGGCTTAGGATGTTTACCTTTAATAATCAAGCTTGTTTTTCATAGTAGTCTTACAAATTTTAAGGCTTACGATTGGGTAATTTATGATGGCTATTTAGTTATACTTACTCTGTTAGGTATATTCAAATTGTTACAACAACAAGAGTTTAATAATAATCATTTGATTATTTGCTTTTCAATTCTCTTATTTTTTGGAATTGATTTTTCAATTTCATTCGTCAATAATTATTTGTTATTTGGAAAATTTGAAATTGTAGCTTGGGTATGGTTAGTACGAGCAATAGCATTATTACTATATTTTCTAACCTTAAGTATTTGCACGTGGAAAATTTTGAAGAAAGCATAGCCCCCATTCAGTGGATTCTAGGAAACCTACTCCTATTTTTAGGATTGCTGGTTTTTATTGCTATACTTGTTCGCAAATACGTACAACGCATCAAGGAAGAGTCGAAGATCAAGCTGAGCCATCAAAAGGCCTTGCTAGAATCCAGTATTGAGATTCAAGAACGGGAAAGAAACCGGATTGCTTCTGAAATTCACGATAATCTAATTGCTCAATTATACCAGGTAAAACTATTGAATAATGAAAAAGAGCTGGGCAGTTACATCACCAAAAGCATTCAAACCGCCAGAAACATTTCACATGAGCTTTCTCCTCCACTCATAGAAAACCATACCTTAGAAGAGATGTTGGAAGCTTTTCTATTTCCCTTACAAAGAGAATATAACATTCATTTCTTTAAAAGTAATACCGAAGGAATTGTTTTTGACAATACTGTAAAACTACACTTGTTTAGGATTTTTCAGGAAGTTCTTACTAATATCCAAAAGCACGCCCAAACCGAAAAAATAGATATCAGCTTAAAAATCACGATTGATTATGTATTATTGGTTATTGAAGATTTTGGCGTTGGTTTCAAGCCTGAAAACATACAAAAGGGCTTAGGTACCAAAAATATTGAACTGCGTGCCAAACAGATTCACGCTACCTATAAATTTAAACCCAATTTCCCACAAGGAAGTAAATTTATGTTAGTTTATGACTACACCACCTAAGACTACTTTAGCCATTTTAGAAGACGATAAATTGGTGGCCAATTTATTACGGGATTTCTTAAATGCTGAAGAAGAGTTTCAAGTAATTTTCATCGGTTATTCATTAGTGGAATTTATTGAAAAATTGAAAACCGAACCCACTCCCGATGTCATTCTAATGGATTTAAAGCTAAAAGATGGTTCTGGGGAAGTTTTGCTTAATCACTGCACTAAAAACGAGATTGATACCAAAAAAATAATTATATCTTCTCATTACCAACCTATTTACATTGGGTATATGTTTAAACTAGGTGCCAATGCGTTTTTGCCTAAAGAAATTGAAAAAGATCAACTGATCCCGATTATTAAAAATGTAGCCAAAAACGGACATCATTTTAACGAAGATCAATTAGAGGTTCTACGTTCACAAATGCAAGCAGCACCTCCCAAAGTACCTTTAGGAAATGTCAATGATCTTAGTGGACGCGAAGTAGAGGTACTAAAACTCTTATGCAATCAACTTACCGCTAAAGAAATTGCAGAAAAACTGTTTTTAAGTCAGAAAACCATTGAAACCCATAAAAGTAATCTTCTTCAAAAAACAGGAGCCAAAAATATTGCAGGACTTATTATATTTGCAGCGAAAAATAATCTCATCAATGTAGATGATATCGCTATTTAAATTCTAGCAATTTACTGGAAGTTATTTAACAGCCCCGTAGTTCAATGGATAGAATAGAAGTTTCCTAAACTTTAGATCCAAGTTCGATTCTTGGCGGGGCTACTTATTCTTGAGACCTTTCAGCATTGCTTTGGTCATTTTTTCTAAGTCAAACTCATGCTTCCAATTCCAATCTTTTTGAGCTTGAGAATCGTCTATACTGGAAGGCCAAGAATCGGCAATAGGTTGTCTAAAATCCGGTTCATAAGAAATCTCAAAGTCAGGAATTTCAGCTTTAATACTTTCTGCCAATTGCTTGGGGGTAAAACTAATTCCTCCTAAATTATAAGAAGATCGAATGCTTAACTTTTCTGCTGGAGCCTCCATCAACGAAATGGTAGCTCTAATCGCATCGTCCATAAACATCATGGGCAAAGCGGTTTCTTCACTTAAAAATGAAGTGTATTTTTTGTGGCTCAAAGCTTCGTGAAAAATTTCAACCGCATAATCGGTGGTTCCGCCACCCGGTTGGGTTTTGTAACTAATTAAACCGGGATAGCGAATGCTCCTTACATCTACCCCATATTTTTTATAGTAATACTCACACCAACGTTCCCCGGTTTGTTTACTAATTCCGTAAACGGTCGTAGGTTCCATCACGGTTGTTTGCGGAGTATCAAGTTTAGGTGTCGAAGGTCCAAACACCGCAATACTTGACGGCCAGAATACCTTTTCTATTTTCTTGTCTTTAGCTAAATTCAATACATTAAAAAGCGAATCCATATTTAAACTCCAGCCACGCATCGGGAATTTTTCGGCTGTAGCACTTAACATCGCTGCCATCAGGTAAACTTCATCTACCTCATAGTGCATCACAATATCTTCAATGGCTTTATAGTTGGTCGCATCTATTTTTTCAAAAGGCCCCGATTTCATGAGTTCTTCACTTCCTTCTCTTATATCACTCGCAATCACATTGTTTTCGCCATGTTTTTCGCGTAATGCCAAAGTAAGTTCAGTTCCTATTTGTCCGCAAGCACCAATTATAAGTATCTTTGTAGCCATTCTTTTGAAAAATTTTTAATTTAAAGCCTCTTTATCGCTAATTTTTTATCAAAAGAACAATTTTTGAGGATGATTACAAAATCTTTTTTAGGCTTCTAAACGAATAAATTTTACTATATTTCGCCGTATTTATTTTATTGATGAGATTTACAAAAACATACCTATTTTTTGCCGCTATTTTATTGTGTTGGGGCTTTGTGGCATGTGAAGGCAAAGAAGAAACGACTTCTGAAGAAAACGCTTCCTTTCATGAAAAAAACGCTCAAAAATTTTCGCAAAAATTAGAAATTCCCAAGAATAGAAATGTTGAATTACTTCCGGAAGCAAAAACAGCTACCACCAATTGGATGGCTTACCTCACTACAAAAAATGAAATTGAACGCTTAGAGAATTTCACTTTTCAAGAAGTGGTAGACAACAGCAATAACATGCTTCGTTCAATTACCGAAATGCAAGATTCTATTCCTGAAAAATTTCAAGAAACACCTATTAAAGCCCGGTTAAATGTATTGCTTACCAAAGCTCATTTATTATCGCAAGAAGCCAAGCGGCAACAACCCACAGCAGAGAATATTCAAGAATTAAGCAAAGATTTATACATCGCTTTTGGCAATTTGGAAATTCAATTAAATGAAGTTTTCCATAAACCGCTAGAGGATTTTGAGTTTGAATTGGATGAACGCAATAAAAGACAAGATAGTCTGGCCAAATTAAAACCAGATTCCATCCCTAACCTTCAACTCAAAAAGAAAAAATGAAAAGAGTGCTAATATTATTTCTTGCTTTTATTTCACTTCCTATCTTTTCTCAAGAAAAAGAAAAAATTCAGCAACAATTAAACAACTGGCATCAGGCAGCAGCAGCAGCTAATTTTGATGACTATTTTGGGTTAATGACTGAAAATTCTGTATTTATAGGAACCGATGCTTCAGAAAACTGGAACTTTAGCGAGTTTAAAGAATTCTCTAAACCTTATTTTGATAAAGGACAAGCTTGGGATTTTACTCCGCTAGAAAGAAATATTTATATAGCAGAAGATCATCAATTCGCTTGGTTTGATGAATTACTGGATACTCAAATGGGGATTTGCCGTGGTTCTGGAGTGATGAAAAAAGTGAACAACCAATGGAAAGTTCAGCATTACGTACTATCTATTACTATTCCTAATGAAAAGGTTTCAGAAATAAGATTAATCAATAAAGAACACGATAAGCCTTTAATAGATAAATTAAAGCAGAAAAAGTAACAAAACTTAAGGATAAGCTACAAACAAACATAACTGTTAAATTTTAAATGATGAAAAAAAGAGTTCAACCCTTACTTTTACTGGCGACGGCTTCTATTTCTCTTTTTAGTTGCAAAGAGGAAGGCAACAAGGAAGTAGTTCAAGTAGAGGAAGAAACCACTCCCGGTATCGAATTAAAATATATGGATACTACAGTGAGCCCAAAAAGCAATTTCTACGATTATGCTAATGGGAATTGGATGAAAGAGACTGAAATTCCGGAAGACAGAACATCTTGGGGAGGGTTTCAAGTATTAAGAAAAAGCACCGATGATGATGTTTTAGCGATTATCGACAACGCTCAAAAAAGTGAAAAATACGGACCTGAAACCGACCAAGCAAAAGCATTAGCAGTTTTTGAGACACAATTGGATACGGTAGCCAGAAATGAAGCAGGATTAAAACCGCTTCAACCGGCTTTGGAAAAAATTAAAAGCATCAAAGATGTAAAAGATTTACAGGAAGTTATTGCAAAAAATCCGGCAACGGTTTCAGATCCATTTTTTGGAATTGCAGCTTTCTCTAACCCCTCTAATAGCAATATCAATTCAGCTTACATCACGACAGGAGGTTTAGGTTTACCCAACCGTGAATACTACACCGACCAAGATGAAAAATCTAAAGAAATTAGACAGCAATACGTAGATCATATCACACGTATGCTTCAGTATTTAGGAGATAGTGAAGAGAGTGCTAAAAAACAAGCGGAAGAAATTTTAGCTTTTGAAACCCGCTTGGCTGAACCTAGATTAGATAAGGTAGCAAGCCGTGATTTTAGAAATTTCAACAATCCAAAAACTATTGCTGAAATTCAAGAAATGGTTCCGGCGATTGATTGGAAAAAATACATTAGCGATTTAGGGGTTGAAAAAGAACTGGATACCATCATCGTTATGCAGCCAAAATACATGGAAGAACTTCAAAAAGTATTGGCTGAAGGAGATGTTGATAAATGGAAAACCGTTATGCGTTGGTCCACGCTAAACAATGCTGCAGGAAGACTTACTACAGAATTGGATAAAGCCAATTGGGATTTTTACAGCAAAACTTTAAACGGAGCTAAAAAAATGCGTCCGGCAAAAGAGCGTGCTTTAGCTACTACCAACGGAACGGTTGGAGAAGCTTTAGGACAACTTTATGTAGATGAAAAGTTTCCACCGGAAGCTAAAGCTAAAGCTGAAGAAATGATTGCCAACGTCATCGCTGCATACCAAAATAGAATTGAGCGTTTAGATTGGATGACCGACAGCACCAAGCAAAAAGCAATTGAGAAGTTAGATAAATTTACCGTGAAAATTGGTTATCCGGATGAGTGGGAAGATTATTCTAAATTAGAAGTAAGCGCCGATAAAGGTTATTACGATAATATGACTGCCGTTTCAGAATGGAATTTCAGAGACAACCTTTCTGAAATCAATGAACCGGTAGATAAGAAAGAATGGGGAATGTCACCACAAACGGTGAATGCTTATTTCAATCCATTTAATAATGAGATTGTATTCCCTGCTGCTATTTTACAACCACCTTTCTATAACTACAAAGCTGATGCTGCTGTAAATTACGGTGGAATTGGTGCGGTAATCGGTCACGAAATCTCACACGCTTTTGACGATAGTGGAGCTCGTTTTGATGCCGATGGAAACCTTAAAAACTGGTGGACCGATGAAGATTTAGAGAAGTTTACCGAAAGAGGAAATCAACTTGCAGAACAATACAGTGATATTGAAGTATTAGATAGCGTTTACATTAACGGAAAATATACCTTAGGTGAAAATATTGGAGATTTAGGAGGCGTATTAGCTGCTTATGACGGTCTTCAAATGTATTATAAAGAGCACGGACGTCCCGGTAAAATAGATGGCTTGACTCCAGAACAACGTTTCTTCCTTTCTTGGGCGACTATTTGGAGAACAAAGATGAGAGAAGAGGCTTTACGTTCTAGAATTAAAACCGATACGCATTCTCCCGGAATGTATAGAGCTTACGTACCACTTCAAAACGTAGATGCTTTTTATGAAGCCTTTGATATTAAAGAAGGAGATTCTATGTACTTAGCACCAAAAGAGCGTGTAGCCATTTGGTAATCACTCCATACTTTTTGAGTCATCCTAAAAAATAGGTTGACAGTTTTAACAACTATTAAATTGATCCCTAGAAGCTAGCTTCTAGGGATTTTTTATGATATGTTTCTATAGATTGCTGAACCAATAGCTTTAGCTCTTTGCCTGTATTACATTTCTTTATTAAAACCCGTTAATGCGTTCTGCTTATGCATTCTGATAAGCATCATATCCGTCGCATGGATGGTATTGCATTCGAGCATTTCAATTCCCGATCACAATGATGTACCAACTCTTTAGAGGACTTCCTTTTTCTGTTGGCCCTCTTCATTGCTTTTACCACATTATCAGCACTCATATCATCACTTAGGTGATATCCCATTATTTTTCTACTGAAAGTATCTGTCACCAAGCAGAGTTAATGGGTACTTTCTCTACGTTTGACATAGGTGATTTCACTTACAAAATACTGTTCCGGCCTAACCGGCTTTGCTTCTTTGATCAGGTTGGTATATTTTTTTAACCTCTTGATTTTTTTGGTGGGTGGACACAGGCAAGATTGGGTAATTTGCTCCAATCTAAGGTACCGTGTTTTCGTAACCAAACCAAAATGCTCCTTCCCTGAATACCATAAGCCTTTTGAGCTTGCTTGTAGACCATCTCGCCTTTTCTACCTAATACCACGACCAATTTAAAGCCTAAATTGTAATCACGCTAAGTACGTTTATTAATTGATCTCTTTGGAGGATTCATAAATAAGTTGAAATTTTGTCAACTTATTTTAGGACGGCACAGTGTTTAAATAAATTGAAGAAAAAATTCTTACTAACCTAGAACAGGTTAAAAGTTTAATCGGTTCTATAAATGTAAATGATAATAATAGAGAAGGGTTAATAGGAATTAATGCCATCACAGAGATTGACAAAAAGCAGGGATATGCCTGTAAACTAAAGAATGGCCAAGCAATTCCCATAGCAAAAAGAAAATACCTCGAGCTTGTTAAATCCCTTCATATGTAGGCTTAAGCTTCCCTTAAAAACTACCTTGTTCTATTAGCACAAACAAAAAAAGCACCCCCTATCGATATAGAGGGTGCTTTAAATACCATCCGCACAGCACCAAAAGGTCCTGTAAGGTTGTTATAACAGGGCTGTTTTA